>Ga0206814_10047_pt1 | contig 30866 bp, 30 predicted proteins | sample Alteio_BWOrgCont_90_FD_152850 | JGI IMG/M metagenome (GOLD analysis project Ga0206814, IMG submission 152850) | Enriched cells from forest soil in Barre Woods Harvard Forest LTER site, Petersham, Massachusetts, United States -... | ecosystem: Environmental > Terrestrial > Soil > Temperate forest >...
ATATGAAACCAATAATCTAAAGAAACTTGCTCTTTTTTGCCTGCCCTAGTCATTTCTACTTTAGGAACGGAATCTGTATACCAACCGTTTTTTTGGGGATTGTTGATTATGTATTCTTGAACACTTTTAAAGAGCTCTTGTTTTTTCAATTCTAAACTCTCTTGAGATGAAATCTGTGCCATTGGGTTTTTCCTTAATTTATTAATAATATAAAACATACTAAGAGAAAGTGTAGCATGTTAATGTTGCAATAATATTAACAATTTATAAATTTATTTAATATCTGGTATAGATACTCACAATTTTACATACACGCGATTTATTGCATGTTTATCAATATATTATAGGAAGTATTTTTATTTACTTCGTGCAAATGGTTCGTTTGTTGTGTTAAATTGGGAGTTATCAGGTTTAGTATCACGGACAAATTCCCACAAAAATTTTATGTTTGTACTGTTTTGTTACATTGTTGTAATATTTGTGTGATAATTTAATGTAAAAGCAATAGTTACAAATAACTTACGGAAAATTTTATGGCTAGTATTAAACCACACGATGAAGAAAACATCCTGATATCCAACAATGTAGAAGAAAAAAACACTGCAGAAATTATACAAGCTAAATTAGAAACAGCAAAAAACATTGAACAAATTTTAAACGCTAACTTAGAAAGTGAAATTAAACTTCCGAACCAAGAAATATCTGAATTTCAACAGGTAACATCTTCACATCCAGAAAACTCTGAGTCTAAAGAGGTAACAGAAAAGATAGCCCATTTAAAATCTATATGGCAATTAATGCACTGTCATAGTCCATTTAATCAACTTCTGGGCTTATACAATACAAAACGACGATCCGAAGATGAAGATAAGGCAGAAATCCGTGCAGAAATCCGCCGAGATCAACTTCAAACAATTATATTTGGTACCTTAGAAGCATTAATGAATAGTGAACTTAACGGGATAGCAGAAAAGTTAGTAAAGGCCGCGGCAAATGCTGATTTTGACGCAGTTATGGTCATCCAAACCATCATAATTTACGTGATTCAGCCCTCATTAAAATTTGTAAACTAGTAGAAAAATTGTTAGAGCGTGGTGCAGATATTACAATAAAGGATAATGATAAAGATAAAAATAATGATAATGTGATTAAACGTTGTAGGAATATGGGTGGAATATCAACAAAACGCATCATGGGTGTTTTTCAAAAATATTTTGATAGGGTTATAGAAAAACCAGATATGCTCCCTCCTGAAAAGAAGGGGACTGTATTATATTGGGGTATTGTAGGTGAATATATAGACCCAGACCCTAAAAAAACTGACCTGACAAAAATTATAACAACTGAGAAAGAAAAAAATTTATTATATGCAGCCCTTGGCGCTAGGGGATGGGATCCGGAAGACATATCAAAATATGAGATAAGCTTTAATAGCGAATCTAAAGCAACAATTAGCTCATCATCCTCTGTACCTTTACCAGCCGCTTCTCCTGCAACAATAGTATCAGCAAGCAGCTTGTCAACACTGGTTGCAAATACTGAGAAAAAAACACCAGTAAGCTAAGCATGTGTGGGGATGTTTCATTATGACTATTTTTTCTACTGGGCACTTCTAAAAATTCATTAGTTAGGTGATTTTGTCGTCGTGTCCGTCCTCAAATCATCAAAGCTTGTAGATTGGCCACTTATGTCTTCCGCAGTCAGCAATTATAAATTCACGATTACCATCAGCTCAGTATTCCGTATTATACGGCTGAATAATAACTGATATTTCCTTAACTTAATGGCATTGAGGCTACGGGGGACTAATACCCAGGACTGTGTCCGGCGAAGCTTCAATGCCATTAAGTTAAGGAAATTATGCAGCATATCCAAGGATTTAAGCGCTGATGGTTAGTAGTAAGAGGGACCCCGAGCTGTCATCCCGGAAAATTCGCTTGGCGAATTTATCCGGGATCCATTCCTCAAAATAACGGAAGTAGATTAGCAATGGTTAGTAAACCATTGCTATGGCAGAGCGTAAACAGAGTCGTTTCTTGCTATACCATACCGTAGCAATGGTTTACTAACCATTGCTAATCAAGGGCGGAGTCTACTGATAACTGGATCCCGGATAAATTCGCCAAGCGAATTTTCCGGGATGACACTCTCGGGTTACCTTTTACGACCACCATCAGCACTTAAGTCTCTAGATATGTTGCATAATTCCCTTAACTTAATGGCATTGCGGCGAAGCTTAGCGTAGCCGGATGACACTCTTTTGTTACTCCAGGCCTTTGCCATTAACATCCTTAATTTTCTGAATTTATAATTGCTGTTCCGCAGTAGACCCAATCTCCGTTTTTAGGTTAAAACCCTATTAATACCTTAATCTTCTCCAAACATTCATTCATAATTTTTTTTGGTGCTTTACAAATAAATGTTGCTTTTCTCTGTTGCCAATCAAAGCTCTTGATTTGGTCGGATAATATTACACCTTCTACTTTCTTTTCCTCAATGTTGACTTCAAACGGGTAACCCTTTTGTTTACTTGAGATTGGGCATAAAATGCATAACCCGCTAGCTTTATTATAAAGCTTTGCTGATAGTATAATAGCAGGGCGCCGCTTAGTTTGCTCTTTACCTTGCTGAAGATTAAAATCCACCCATACTATATCCCCACGTTCTGGAATATATAACATAAATTATAATTCCTCATTGCCAATTGGCCTACCGTCATCAATTTCTCTATGCCGGTTATTTTCTGTAATTCCAGAAACTAGTTCAGCTAAATTATACTTTTTAGACTTACGCTTTTTTTTAGGCTTAATCGGTGTTATGACTATCTGCTTTCCATCAGACATAATATCAGCCTTAGTACCATCAACAAAATTAAGATCCTTCACAATATTTAGTGGAATCCTAAGGGCTAAACTATTACCCCATTTACTAATATGTATTTCCATAAATTAAATTGCCTATGCTGCATGTATATACATAGTATATACTAATATTATACTCTTATCAATCTATATATCTGAATCATAAAATTCACAAAAACTGCTAACAAATAGATTAAGATTTTCACTTCAGATAAATTATAACCTGTTTATAACTTAATTATGAATGGGTTCTCACAGAAGTTTTTAAAGACACCCCTATTTTTATCTTATATACTCTGTTTGATCTTAAAATATATTAGTAATTCATAATCCTAAATTCGGCGATTAAGCCGTAGCGAGGGAGGCGGAAGAGGCTAAGATACGGAAATTTTTATTAATTTTTTGCCGAGCCGTACTACCCGTACGGTGAAAGCAAAAAATTAATAAAAATTTCTGTAGATTAGTCGCTTATGCCTTCCGCAGTAGGCTTAATCGCTGAATTTAGGATAATGTGCACATAATCAATTTGCAATGAAAGCACGCTGTTTTATTTCATCTAAACTTATTGTAATGGCAGTAATTTTTAGCATTACTCTGCCTATAGCTGTTTTTTCACAAAATTTAGCTGACAAAGAAGTTATGGTGGTTGATGGTGTTGTAAAATGCAACAAACTACAAATACGTTTTCATGTTAAAAATACAGAAACACCAAATTTCAATGCGATAGTAAGAAACAACAAGTTAATTGTGTCTTTTAGTCGACCGTTTTCTGAGAAATTACTTCTGCCAGTCAGCCATTTTAAACCACTTATCAAAGCAATTTATGCCAGTAAAGATGGGCGGTCTGTAGAAGTTGACCTGGGATCTTCCGGCTTTCATTACAGGAGGTTTTTAAGCGAAGATTTTGTTGGTGTTGAACTTTTAATTCCTGATAAAATGGTTAGCCAGCTTAATAAATCTAAGAAAAATACCAGGCTTGCAAGTAAATCTGGTAGGAAAATCATTAAGAAACAATATGAAGCAACAGCTGAAGAAGTAAAGCAGGCAAAAGAAACTACTACTGATAAAAATATCACGGATGATACTCCAAACAATGATACTGATGAGAAAACTGATAATAAAACAGAAGTAAAAGAACAGGTAATTAATTTTACCTCAGCAATCAATTTTGCTTGGACCCAGGATACGGGACTTGCTCTATTTACCAGAGGAGATTATCTGTGGGCGGTATTTGATAAATATCAGAAAGTTGACATAAAAAAAGTTGTTAACGACAATACAAGCCTTATTACCAGCGGTGATCAACTTGATAACAGTCATTATACTATTCTTAGGTTGAAATTAAAAAAATCAGTCAATATTGCAGCAAAAAGAGAAGGTAGTTATGATTGGCAAGTGGGCTTTACCAATGATAAAATTAACGTCAAACCAATTACTGTTAGTATTAGTGACAATGAATTAAGTGGTTCTACCGTCCTATTGCAGCATGCTGGTGAAGAAGTAAAGCCTTTAAGATTGGTCGATCCTGCAATTGGTGATCAAATGGTAATAATACCAATACATATACAAGGTATTGGTTTAGAGAAAACTATTAAATATACTGACTTTGCACTACTACCTACCCAGCAAGGTGCCGCTGTACAGTTAATCTCAGATAATGTCGATGTCAAAGTTGTTGGGAATAATATTGAATTTGCCGGACCTACTAACAGGTTATCAAGTGGAGCCCAATCCGTGTTAAAAGAATTGCAGGAAAAAGAACAGCTCGCAAAAGAACAGCAAGAAAAATTGAAAAATCAGACTCAGGATTTAGCTATTCTTAAATTTAAAACCTGGGAATTCGGCGGGTCGCCAAAAACATTTAATGAAGATGTTGAAAGATTATTATACGAAATTACAGAAGCTAACTGGAATGATAAAGGCAAACCTAGATTTGACCTGGCAAAATTTTATTTTACCAATGCTCTTTATCCCGAGACCCTTGGTATTTTGTCTGTAATCCGTCAATATAACAAAGAACTTTCTGGGACTAATGAATTTAAAGTGATAGAAGGTGCATCTAATTATTTAATGGGGCGCTATAAAGAGGCAGTAACTATATTCGATGAGATAAATTATAGTAGTTTTAAAGACCCAGATGATCTTGAGGAAGCTGAATTTTGGCGTGCAGCAGCCAATTTTAAATTAACCATTACCATTGAGATGGATAAATTCTTAAATGGTGCCGATGAAAAAAGTAAAAATGAACAAGAAGCCAATGGGGTTGATAAGGTTGAAGCTACTAGGTTAATGTTAGAAACTTCATCCAGGTTGTTAAAAATGATTCGCCAAATTGACCCGGAGTTTGCTAACGAGAGTGAAGTACAAACATTAGAGTCAACAGCAAGGTTCGTAGCAAGCCATTACCATGAATCAATAAAAAGGTTTCAGGAACCAGAAAACTATAAGACTGGTGGTAATAGTTTTAAAGATGATGATGATAAGTTATGGTGGGGTACTTCAGGATTTAAAGCTACAAGTAAATTTGAATTTAATTTTGTACCTAACATTAATAAATTCCTGAAATATTACCCAGACCAAATATATAATGATTTTGCCCTGCATTCCCTTGAAGAAAAAATTGAGAAAGGTAATTTAACCGATGCAGAAGAAATGTTTGACTTATTCCGGGATGATAAACGTGATACTTTTAAGGATAGTGTAAACTACTTAAAAGGTCTATTTTATGCCAAAGATGAAGAAGACAAAAAGGCAATTGATAGCTGGAAATCACTTTCTGATAATATACTTGACCGTTATAACAGAGCAAGGTCGATTTTTGCCCTTACAGTTTTTCAATACCAGAAAAAGCAATTATCACTGGATGATGCAATAAAACAATTAAATCAAATTCGTATGACTTGGCGTGGTGACGTCCTTGAACTAAATATACTAAAGATTTTAGGTGAATTATACATGGAGAAAAAACAATATCTTGATGGGTTTCGGGTATGGCGTGAAATTGTTTCATCATTCCCTGGTTCTGAAGAATCTCTCCTAGTTGCAAAAAAAATGAGTGAAAAATTTGTTCAGTTATTTAATGAAGGTTATGCTAATGAACTTAGCAAACTCGATGCTTTAACTTTATTTTATGAATTCAGGGAACTCACTCCAATTGGCAAGCTTGGCGATGATATGATTGACAAATTATCAGACCGCCTGGTCCAACTTGATTTACTTGACCGGGCAGCGGCAGTTTTAACTCACCAGGTACGTTTCCGTTTAATCGGAGAAGATAAAGATAAATCTGCGATCAAGTTAATCAAAATCCATTTTCTGAATGAGCAGCCTCAAATGGCCCTTGATGTTATAAACGCAACTGAACGAGATGGCATGGCACCTGATGTTGCTCTGGAAAGAAAATATTTAAAAGCCAGAGCCCTAGTTGAATTAAATAAAAATAACCAAGTTCTTGCTTTATTAAAAGATGATGAAAGTAACCGCGCAGCTTTCTTACGTTCAGATGTATATTGGCGCCAGCATGTCTGGCGCAAAATAATCGAAGAATTGGAAGGGCCCTTCCGTGAATTGCGCAGACAGGATAAAAAGCTCTCAAGTGAAGAATCAGAACAATTATTAAGGCTTGCAGTTGCCTATGCCATAACTGAGAAAAAGAAAAGGTTACAGGTATTATATGATGATTTTGACAATATAATAGAAGATGGTCAGAAAAAAAAGATATTTGAATTCGTGGTAACCGACCATGGTCCAGTTGATTTCAGAGACTTAGATGGAACAGTTCAATATCAAGACATGTCATCTTTTATATCTAAATATTTGAGTATTAATGATGTACCATCTTTAGAAACACCTGTAGCAGTTAAACCAGCTCAGTAAAAACTTTTACCAACAATATAACTTTTTATTTCATTAATATCAGATGAAACAACTTTATAATATTCTGGGCGTTGCATTAGGTCTGTTAAGTTAGCTGGTAAATTAGGTTCTGGAAAGCCGGCGCGTTTAATAGCCTGACCAAATTTTGCCGGATGTGCGGTTGCTAATGTTATTGTCGGCACACCATTTTTTTGATTATAAACTTGTGCAGCTTTTATTCCAGTTGCTGTATGAGGATCAACCAACTCCCCAGTGTTATGATAGATTTCAGATATTATTTGGCAAATCGTTTCATCATCACAACTATGGCTCAAGAAAGTTTCTTTGGCTTTATTAAATTTGTCATTGTCTATAGATATTTTTGCAGAATTGAATTGGTTCATCAAGTTAGCTATTTCATTGCCATTATTATCATATAAATCAAACAATAACCGCTCGAAATTACTAGAAACCTGAATATCCATACTTGGCGATAAGGTTTTTACTACTTTGGTTTTTTCATAGATATTACTACTGATGAACTTGGCTAATATATCATTGCTGTTGGTTGCTATAATTAATTTTTCGATAGGCAAACCCATTTTTTTAGCTACATAGCCAGCGAAAATATCGCCAAAATTACCAGTCGGGACCGAAAAAGAAACTACCCGATCAGGCGCACCTAATTGTAAGGCCGCATAAAAATAATAAACAATTTGTGCCATAATACGGCACCAGTTGATTGAATTTACTGCCACTAGCCGGCTTTTACCACCTAAGAAACTTTGATCAGCAAATAATTCTTTCACCAAATTCTGGCAACCATCAAAGTCTGTTTCAACGGCTAGATTATTGACATTTTTTGCTGCAATTGTTGTCATTTGCCGACGTTGAACATCAGATACACGGCCATTTGGATGCAATATAAAAATATTGACATGACTTGAATGACGGCAACCTTCAATCGCAGCAGAACCAGTATCGCCAGAGGTAGCTCCAACTATGGTAACTTTTTCCTCTTTTTTACTAAGTATATAATTAAATATCCGACCTAAAAATTGTAAAGCAAAATCCTTAAATGCCAGAGTTGGACCATGGAATAATTCTAGTAGAAATTGCTGGTTATCAATCTGTTTTAACGGCGCAATCGCCTTGTGACTGAAATTATTATATGAGGCTTCAACTATTTTTTGCAAATCTTTATCTGGAATCGCACCTGCTATATAAGGACGGACGATTTGTAGAAATAACTCGCTATAACTAAGCCCCCGTAATTTTGTTATTTCTTTAGCAGAGAAAAATGGATAGGATTCTGGCACATAAAGCCCGCCATCACTTGCCAAACCGGCAATTACTACATCTATGAAACCTAGCTTGTCGGCTTTGCCGCGAGTACTGATATATTGCATGCGATGTACTAACCTTCTTGTTCATCAAGGTAGCGGTGTTTTAAGTGATCTTTATAGGCAGTAATATCAAGCTCACTACCGGTTGCTTGTTTTATTAACTCTGAAGTTGAAAATTTTGAACCATTTTCATGGATGTTAACACCTAACCATTTTTTTATTACTGAGAATTTGCCCTGTTCAATATCAGAATAAAAATTTGGCTTGTCTGCCTTGATCGCTTTAGCAATCTGTGCTGCATAAATTGCACCGATTGTATAGCTTGGGAAATAACCAAAAGTACCATCCATCCAATGAATATCCTGCATACAACCTTCTTTATCAGATGATGGCCTGATACCAAGGAAACGTTCCATCCCCTGATCCCACGCATCAGGTAAATCTTCTACCTCCATTTCACCGCTCACTAGATATTTTTCCATATAATATCTTAGCAGAATATGAGCCGGATAAGTAACTTCGTCAGCGTCAACCCTGATAAAAGATGGTTGAACTTTTGTTACTGAATTATATACGTTGTCCACTTCCCATTGTGCACCATCAACATTAAACTCTTGTTTTACCATTGGCAGAAAATACTTTAAAAAGCTCCGACTACGACAAACTTGCATCTCCATAAATAAGGACTGGCTTTCATGGACACTCATACCCCTTGCTTCACCCACCGGCTGACCACGGAGTGATCGAGGTAATCCATCCTCATATAGTGCATGCCCGGTTTCATGAAATATACCCATCATGCCTGGAATCAAATTAGACTCATCATATCTTGTGGTTATTCTTATATCAGACGGATAGCCACCACAGAAAGGATGACGGCTTTCATCAAGGCGACCATAATTAAAATTAAAGCCGAGGATTTTCATAATTTCCTTAGCAAGCCGCTTTTGTTTTTCCATTGGGAAATTACCCTGCAAAGGTAATAACTGGGACCTGGATTTTTGTTTCTCAATAACTTCGGCAATAAAACCTGGAACAAATTGTTTTAAATCTTCAAACACTAATTCCAAGTCTTGAGTCGTACGCCCTGGATCATATTGATCTAATAATGCCGTATATTGATCACATCCAAAAGTCTTAGATTTTATAGTAGCAATTTCACGAACCAAGTTTACAACTTTTTTCAGTGCTGGAACTAATTGTTTAAAATCATTGTCTACTTTAGCGCTACGCCAAACCATCTCACATTTTGAGCCGGCTTTAACAAATTCTTTTAATAATTTTTGTGGAACTGCACTGGCATGTTTCCACCTGCGCCTCATTTCGATCACATTTGATTTTTGCCATGGGTTAAGACTGTCTAATTTAGATTCAGCATCTAAAATGAGCTCATTAATACTTTCATCAGTAATTAATGCATGCTGGATACTTTCAATAGTTGCTAATTGCTCACTTCGAGCATCAGCTCCGCCTACCGGCATTATAGTAGCTGTATCCCAATGCAAAACTGCCTGAGTTTGCCTTAAATCATTTATTTTATAAAAAATTTTTTCAAGAGTTTTGTAACTTTCCATGCTATTCATCAACTTTTTTATAATGGGACAAAAAATAGATTATTAATAAAATGAACGCAAGACTATACCATGTTATTGCATATTGAAGATGGTCATTTCTATAGTGAACATTTTTATCACCGCCGATTGGCAAATTTGCACCATCTGCTTCTTGCTTTATACGTCTTATATAATAATCGCCTAGGTCTACATTATAGTATTTTGCTATATTTGCTATATCAATCCACAGCCATAAATTTTTTGCAGGCTGATTTTCAGGCATAAATAAGGTACGATGTTCACCTTTTTGAACCATACCAACTACTTCTGTAGTACCTTCAATTAAACTATTTGGTCTCGCACTATTTTGCTTTTTACTTTCTGGCACCCAGCCACGATCTATAAGCACGAAACTACCATCTAATCTTTTGAATGGAGTTAATATATCATAACCAGATTCGCCACCCATATATTTGGGGCCAGCATATAAATACATTTCATCATTATTAAGAAATTGACCAGTAACTTTTATAATACTGTATTGCATATCTTCAACATCTATTTTTGCAGGTAATTCTAATATAGGATTTTCCAACTTTTTATTTATTTTATCTATTAATGCTAATTTCCATTCCAACCTCTCCACCTGCCAAGTACCAAGCGTAATTAAGACCATAAAAACTAGAATAGTGAATAAGGTAGGAATTAATTTTGGTTTGAATTTTTTCATAAATATTTTTACCCTTACGCCTCCTTCAGCGCTAATTTGACAGTCCTGGCTTCAATTTTATTTTTTACTGCCGCCATCTTTAAAATTCAAAATATTATGTTTGTACTGAAGGGCAATTAAAATAGATTTAGTTATACGCAAGAATGTAATTGAAACAACAATAGTCAGCGGTATCCATAATATAAGATGTAACCATAATGGCATAAAAAAAACAAATTCTGCTATCATAGCTGCTATTAATATAATTATACTAGTGATAAACATGGCAAAAAAAGCTGGACCATCACCTGCATCATGACCTTTTAGGTCAAAGCCGCAAGTTCTGCATTTATCTCTGACTTTTAATACACCAGCATAAATACTCCCCTTACCACATTTAGGGCATTTATGCTTCAGAGCCGCCCTTAAAAAAGGAACTTCTTCAGCAATGTATTTGCCAGATTTTTTAGTTCTACGAGCCCCAGACATAAACAAATGAAAAGAGGAATAACCATACAACATCTACAAAATGCCAATACCAGGCAGCAAACTCAAAACCTAGATGACCTTCAGGCGTAAACTGGCCACGAAGAGCCCGGAATAAACATACCGTTAAAAAGATCGTACCAATAATTACGTGCGCACCATGAAAACCGGTTGCCATAAAAAATGTTGACGGATATATACCGTCCTTAAAGTGGAATTTAGCATGATGATACTCAAAAGCCTGCAAGCAGGTAAAACTCATACCTAATAATATAGTAACCAATAATCCCCTTATCAGATCTTTTCTGTTATTATGCATAAGTGAGTAATGGGCCCAAGTAACCGTAGTACCAGATAGTAACAATATAAGAGTATTAATAAAAGGCACATCCCAAGGATCAAAAGTCTTGATACCAACCGGCGGCCATACGCCGCTTTTTGCTGCAACGACAGAATCAAAAATATGAGCCCCCTCATAAACCAATACAGGATTAAGCGAAGCCTTAAAAAAAGACCAAAAGAAACCAAAAAAGAACATCACTTCAGATACTATAAACAAAGCCATACCTATTCGCAGGCCATGCCTAACAATTGAAGTATGGAAGCCACCTGTAATACCTTCCCTTACTACATCACGCCACCAAACATACATAGTAAATAGAACCATAATCAAACCAGCTGGAAAGATAATTTTCCCTGGTTCTTGACCATGAAATATAAATACTAGGCCAATAAACATACTCAGTGCTGAAAATGCACCAACTAAAGGCCATGGACTGGGATCAACTAAATGATAATCATGATGTTTATCTTCACTCATACTACAATAACCTCATTTGCTCAAAAAGGTAAAAATTTTGTTTCCTTGTACACAATATTATAAAATAAATCTAGTGTTTTGCCTGGAAAAATGTGTAGGATAACGTAATTGTTTCTACTTGCCTCAAATCTTCGTCTTTTTCTATTGCTGGATCTATAAAAAATGTTACAGGCATCATAACTTTTTCTCCAGCTTTTAAGGTTTGATTAGTAAAACAAAAACACTGGATTTTATTAAAATAATAACCAGCTTGCTGTGGTGTTATGTTATACTCAGCCCTCCCAGTTATTGACTTATTTGACTTATTTATGGCATAAAAATACACAAGTTTATTTTCACCTGACTTTATATGCACCGACTGCACAACTGGTGCAAATTCCCATGGGACATCTGGAGCAACATCAGTATTAAACCTTACTGTATAAACTTGCTTACCTAGCGCACTTGCCCCTTGGTTAGCAATTTTTGGCGTACCACCATAACCCGTAGCCTTACAAAAAACACTATAAAGTGGAAAAGATGCATAGGCCAGACAAAACATACCAACTACTATCATTATAACAGTAATTGCGGTCTTCTTGTTTTTTTTTGAAAGATGATCCATTATAAACTGACTAAAACGGACGGAATTTAACTAATGTGATAAAGAAAAATAAAGCTACTACACATAGCAATAAAGTTAGAACTGTATAATTTTTTACTTTTTGTTTTTTATAAAGATCTGAAGGTTTCATATTCTTATAATACCTTATCAATTACAGCTAATGAAAAAATAGAGAACAAATATAATATTGAGAAACCAAATAATTTTTTGGCCAATTGTTCTGAATATACCTTATTAATCTGCCATACTAATTTTAAGAGTATAATATCTAAGATAGTTACACCAGCTAAATATATCTTGCCCGACATACCGGTATAATATGGTAAAAATGTTGTTGTTACTAATATTACAGAATAAAGCAAGATCTGTCTACGTGTAACCTCATTACCTTTTACCACTGGTAACATAGGTATACCAGCCTTGGCATAATCATCTGATTTATATAATGCCAAAGCCCAAAAATGTGGGGGCGTCCATAAAAAAATTATGGCAAAAAGTATTACGGCATCAATAGAAATTGAGTTTGTAACTGCAGCCCAGCCTATAAGTGGAGGAAAAGCGCCAGCTGCTCCACCAATTACAATATTTTGTGGAGTAATCCGTTTTAACCAAATGGTATAAATAAAGACATAAAACAATATGGCATTTAACAAGAAAAATGCTGAAAGAAGATTTACTGCCACCGCCATAATAAACACACTGGCAAAAGCCATTACGCAGGCGAATTCAATTGCAGTTTCTGGACACATCCTACCGGCTGGTATTGGCCGATTACGGGTACGTTGCATCAGTGCATCTATGTCACTTTCATACCACATATTGATTGCACCGGCAGCACCTGAGCCCAGCGCAATACAGAAAACTGCTATTGCCGCTATAAAAGGATGTATATGACCTGGAGCAAGTATCATACCACAAAAGCCGGTGAATACTACCAGTGACATAACTCTAGGTTTTAGCAAAGAAAAGTAGTCCCTGACCGAAGCGTCATAGTCTTTAGAAATAATATCTTTACTTAAAACCAGCTCTATTGTTTTCATAATGGGCACTTACAAAATTTGAGTAAGTAAAATGTTTAATGAACGCGTGGTATCACTTCATAACTATGGAATGGCGGTGGTGAACTTACTGTCCATTCTAAAGTATTTGCACCCTCACCCCAAGGATTATTGCCAATCTTTTTGCCAAATTTCAATGTGTGGAAGATAATGAAGATAAAAAGTATCATATCACCATATGAAATATAAGAACCTATAGATGAAACATAATTCCAACCAGCAAATGCATCTGGGTAATCAGGTATTCTTCTTGGCATACCAGCTAATCCTAGAAAATGCTGAGGGAAGAAAGTTAAATTAACGCCAATAAAAGTTAGCCAGAACTGTAATTTACCTAAGCATTCATTATATTGTCTGCCACACATTTTACCAAACCAGTAATAAAAACCTGCATAGGCAGAAAATACTGCACCGAGTGACATAGTATAATGGAAATGCGCTACGACATAATAAGTATCCTGGAATACTTTATCTAAACCAGCGTTAGCTAAAACAATCCCTGTTACACCACCAACAGTAAATAAGAAAATAAAACCCATAGAGTAAAGCATTGGTGTTTTAAATTCAATTGAACCACCCCACATAGTCGCGATCCAGCTAAATATTTTAATACCTGTAGGAACCGCTATTATCATTGTTGCTATAGTAAAATAGGCAAGTATATCAACACTCATACCAACAGTATACATATGATGTGCCCATACCACAAATCCAACGACACCAATAGCTGCCATGGCATATGCCATACCCAGATAACCAAATATTGGTTTCTTAGAGAAGGTTGATACAACTTGACTTATGATACCGAAACCCGGCAATACTATAATATATACCTCAGGATGACCAAAGAACCAAAATAAATGCTGAAAAAATTCAGGATCCCCGCCTCCAACTGGTGTAAAGAATGTTGTACCAAAGTTCCTATCAGTTAAAAGCATAGTAATGGCACCGCCTAAAACTGGTAAAGCCAGAACTAACAAAAATGCTGTAATCAATATTGACCATACAAATAAAGGCATTTTATGAAAAGTCATGCCAGGTGCGCGCATATTGAAAATTGTCACTATCATATTTATAGCACCAAGAATTGATGAAGCTCCAGCCATGTGTAAACTGAATATAGCCATATCAACCGCTCTACCTGGATGGTGTGCCGCATCCGAAAGTGGTGGATATAAAGTCCAGCCAGTACCTGCCCCGCCATCTACAAATGCAGATGAAAGAATCATAATAAATGCACAAAATAACAACCAGAAACTAATATTGTTAAGCCTAGGAAAGGCCATATCTGGAGCACCAATCATTAGGGGAATAAACCAATTACCAAAACCACCCATTAACCCTGGCATTATCATAAAAAACACCATTACCAAAGCATGTGCAGTAAGCACGACATTATACATTTGGTGATCATGAAAAATTTGTATCCCTGGATGAGCTAATTCCATACGTAATAATACTGAAAACAAACCACCAACGATTGCACCAAAAATAGCTAATATAATATATAAGGTACCAATATCCTTATGATTCGTAGAAAATAACCAGCGTTTAATCCCTGTAGGGTTATGATGGTCAGCACTCATATTATATAAACTCCATATTAAGAGGGGGGTTAAATTCATCATTTGGATTTAATACTTATGTTAATCCAAACTAGAATCTATTTCCTTAAATTAATTACTTAAAGCTGCAACTTGATTACTTTGCCCTGATTTATCAGCAAACTTCTTTTTTGCTTCTTCTACCCATTTAGCAAATTCTTCCTTGGATACCGCTTTAACTTCAATCGGCATAAAACCATGATTCACGCCACATAACTCTGAACATTGACCATAATAAATACCTGGTTTATCAACCTTAAACCAAGTTTCATTAAGTCTGCCCGGCACCGCATCCATCTTGACACCGAAAGAAGGCACTGCCCAGGAATGTATAACATCAGCCGCTGTAATTTGTACTCTTATAGTAGTATCAACTGGAACAACCACTTGGTTATCAGTTGACAGCAGTCTTATATCGCCAGGTTTTAAATCTTTATCTTGCTTTATATTGCTTTCAAAAGCGATACCTTGATCAGGATATTTATACCCCCAGTACCACTGATAACCTATTACCTTAATAGTCATTTGTGCATCCTTTATAGTACTGGAAAAAAATAAAGTGTGCATTGAGGGAATAGCTATAAATATAAGGACTACTGTAGGTACTACAGTCCATATTATTTCTAATAAAGTATTATGCGTAGTTTTACTCGCCACAGGATTTGACTTAGCGTTAAAGCGCAATACTACATATGACATTAACAAGAAAACAAAAATTCCAGATACAAAAACAAATACTAGTAACAAATTATGAAAATCATTTAACATTTTCATTACCGGCGTCGCTGGCTCCTGGAAACCCATCTGCCAAGGCCTTGGAAAATCTGCAAATGCTTCAGATGTCAAAAATATGCCAGCCAAAACCGTAAAAAACCTAGAAAAAGTTTTCAATTTCAACTACTCCGTTATATGTTAAAAATACGAGGCCATAGTCACAATGTTGGCGTCAATGTATAAACAAATTTTAGAGAAAGTAAAGTGGCGAGTTTATGACAGATATCACAAAATTAGATAAAATTTTTTTTGAAGAAAACGGGCTAAACAAACACACGATAGAAAATATCGTCACAGATAGCCTAAATAGTATAGACGATGGCGAATTATTTCTAGAGTTCAGTCAATCCGAAAGTCTTGCTTTTGATGATGGTGTCCTTAAAAATGCTAGCTTTAATAATAATAGTGGTTTTGGCTTCCGGTCAGTTTTAGGTGAAATAACCGGCTATGCCCATTCTACAGAAATTTCTGAAAACGCTATAAAAGAAGCCGCGCAAACTATAAAGTCTATCAGAAAAGGCTATTCTGGCCAAACCAATATAAGCAAGAATCCATTACGAACCAATCGTCATCTTTATAATGATATCAACCCACTAAATGAAGTAAGTTTTGCCAATAAAGTTAAAATCATTACCGAAATTGATCATTATTTGCGCAATAAAAATCCTGATGTTAAACAAGTACTAGTTTCACTTTCCGGCGAATGGCAGGCCATTGAAATTATTCGTTCCAATGGTTTTTCCACAGGCGATATCAGGCCATTAGTCCGGCTAAATATTAGTGTTACAGTAGAAAAAAATGGCCGCATGGAAAAAGGTTCCTTTGGTACTGGTGGCCGCGAATTATACAATGATTTTATTTCTAAGCACAATTGGCAAAACAGTGCTGATGAAGCCCTACGCCAGGCTTTAGTTAACCTCGATTCTATTCCTGCACCTGCCGGTGAAATGAAAGTAGTTCTTGGGCCTGGTTGGCCGGGAATATTACTCCATGAAGCAGTCGGTCATGGTCTTGAAGGTGATTTTAACCGTAAAAAAACTTCTGCATTTTCTGGTCTTATCGGCCAAAGGGTTGCGGCACCTGGCATTACCGTAATAGATGACGGTACAATTGATAAAAGGCGCGGCTCCTTAACCATAGATGATGAAGGCACACCTACTGAAAAAACTATTCTTATTGAAGATGGCATATTAAAAGGTTATATGTTTGATAGAATGAATGCCCATTTAATGGGGCAAAAACCTACTGGTAACGGCCGGCGGGAAAGCTTTCAGCACCAACCTCTACCCCGTATGACTAATACTTGTATGTTAGGTGGCAAATCAGATCCAAAGGACATAATTTCCTCAGTTGATAAAGGCATTTATGCAGTCAATTTTGGCGGCGGCCAAGTTGATATTACCTCAGGTAAATTTGTTTTCTCAGCATCAGAAGCTTATTTAATCGAAAATGGCCAAATTACCAAACCAGTTAAAGGTGCCACTTTAATTGGCAATGGCCCTGAAGTTTTAAAGAAAGTAACAATGATTGGTAATGATATGCAACTCGATCCAGGCATTGGCACTTGCGGTAAAGCCGGCCAAGGCGTCCCCGTTGGCGTTGGCCAACCAACCTTACTAATTGATAGCCTTACCGTTGGTGGAACAGAGGTGGCTTGACCTTGAATTTACACCAACAATACTGCTTGGGACAGATTGTTTTTTTTCCCTCTCATTACTATAGACTGTAAGTTTGTGAATAGTAGTGAGTCTATCATACCCAAATTCTTTCTTCTGATAAAGATTTAACGTTTCTTCTGTCGAATTAGCAGTGATCTTTTGATTTGAGGAAAATTTCTTTTGTGCCTCTTCAAGAACTTTTTTCATTACTAACGTTGGTAATTCGTTTTGAAATTCTAAAGAGCGTGAGGGCGGATATGGCCAGGTAATAGAAAGTACACCATGTTGAGGGTTTAGGTGACTTAGTAAGCATTCCATGGATTGTACATGCATCGCAGGTGGTATATAATGAAATACTGCCATTGAGTATACTAAATCAAAAGAACTACCTAAATTAAAATCAGGTAATGATGCTTTAACAAATTTAAGATTTTTATTATCAGCATATCTTTCTTTTCCCTTATCTAATAAGTCGGAAGGTTCTAATGCGGTTACTTGATGTCCTAGTTTTGCCAGAATGGAAGCGTGTAGCGCATTACCTGCTCCTACATCTAATATAGTCAATTTTCTTTTTAGCGCTTTTTCTAGAAATTCTACATCAGATATAAGGAAACCATCAAGCATTTCCCCCCTTCTTCTATATGCCATATCAAAATATTGAGCATTATCACTAAAATGTTTAATGGTATGTTGCTGTAAAGCCTCTGGATTAGAACTGTAAAAACTCTGCGTTTGTGCTTCCCAATCAAATCGATTAGGATGTGTTACATGAAATGATCTAGATAAAGCCAGAGACCTTGATTGTGGGTAATATTGCATTGCAAATGGAGTAATTCTTCTACTTGCTTTTATGAATGATTGTAAAGCGCTCATATTATACCTATTACTTTTTTATATTGTTTTTTATATACCCTAGCTAAATAATCAAAACGTAAACCAAATATGGCAGGCATTGTTATTTTGGTTAGAAAGATTATAAGCTGTGGTGCTAGACCTGCAATTAGCTGGAACCTGGCCATCAGCTTGTACTATACCTACTCCTGGCTGGCCATCATCAATTTTTTGATCAATTGAAGAAGCATCTGATGTGGTAAATACATCATTTATAGTAATATTATGTGGCTGTTCTCCACCAAACATTATTTGATTCTGTCCAGTAACAGGATCTGTCCATACAGTAATACCAGTAACTGGGAACTTAGACCCCGGGACATTAATGCCAATTTTTGCATCTATATCGCCTGTTGTAAATGGAGTACCGGTAAAGGAGCCGGGATAAAGTTTAGCCAAATTTAAATGTTCCCAAAAAAGATATACTTCATCTGGAGTAGCAGTTAACTCAATAGCTTTATTACCATTGCCATTACATGCTGTTACCACTCCGCCACCACAGGTTGGCCAAAAACTAAAGGCATTATCAAAATCTCCTGGAATTTCATTATATTGTACACGAAAAGCATTAATTGAGGTTTTGACAGAATCTTCTTCTGAAATTACTGACCGCAACCTAGCTTGTCTGATTAAAGTTTGTCCGCCTACTATGCCCGCAACAATAAAACCAATTATAATCATCACTATTGATAGCTCTATAAGTGTAAAGCCATGATTTTTGATATTGTTTTTTCTACCTGAACCACCCATAACTTGATAATCCTTATGAAACTTAAGATAATATACCTTAAAATTACCTTAAACCATCTGAAGTATCAATATATTTCTCTTATATATATTATAGCTATTGTTTAAGATTGACTTGATTAGAATTTACCTCTATAAAACCGCAAACTTGTTTGGATTATTTACAATTTTATAATTTCCGGAGAATTCAAGGTGAAAAGGACATATCAGCCAAGCAACTTAGTTCGTAAGAAAAGGCATGGCTTTCGTAGTAGAATGAAAACAGTAGGCGGACGTAGAGTTATAAGCAACAGACGTGCTAAGGGCCGTAAACGCTTGTCTGCATAAATGTCGCTTAATACTATCAAAAAATCTTCTGATTTTCAAAAAATATATAAAAATGGTGGCAAGGTTGTCACAAAGTTTTTTGTATTACATTTCTTAAAACAGGAATGCTGTGCACAAACTTTGAGAATTGGTTTTACAGTTAGCAAAAAACTTGGCAAAGCTGTCGAAAGAAATTATATAAAAAGAAAGTTAAAGTCTGCCGCCCAGGAATTATTACCTTTATACGGTAAGGCCGGGTATAGTTATATAATTACCGGTAGAGTTAATGCCTCTGACAGCGATTTCAAAGATTTAAAAAAAGACCTAATATTTGCATTAAATAAAGTTGCATAAAAATTTTATGCGCCTTATATAAATTAGAGTTAGTCTTAGATAGTTAAGGTATAAAAATGCTAATTATAAAGCTTCTTTGCCTACCGATAACATTATATCAGCTATTTATTTCCCCTGCTCTAGCTCCTTGTTGTAGATATGAGCCAAGCTGCTCTGAATATGTAAAAGATTCATTAAAAACCCACGGTCTATTAAAAGGTTTGTATTTATCTATAAAACGGCTATTAAGATGTCATCCTTTTGGTGGATATGGGTTTGATCCCGTACCTCAAAAAAACGCATTTCATAAAATTGGTAAGACTAAATGAGTGACTCAAAAAATTTACTCCTAGCAATAGGGCTTTCAACTTTGGTATTATTAATATGGCAAGTTTTTTATACAATCCCAAAAGTGGACGTTGTAAAAAAGCAGCAGGCTGTAATTGCCCAAGAAAGAGCCAAAAAAGAAGCTGAACTAAATCCACCGAAACCAGAATCTATAAACCGTGAAGAGGCTATTAAAGAAGGTGGTCGGATTAGAATTAAAACAGCTAGTTTACATGGTTCAATATCTCTTAAAGGCGCCCGTATAGATGATCTAACTTTAGCAAATTTCCATGTCGAAGTAGATCCAAAATCACCAGAAGTAATGTTATTATCTCCAAGCGGCACTGCCAATGTTTACTTCTCTGAGTTTGGTTGGCTATCTACCAAAAATGATGTGATAGTACCAAATTCTGATACTATTTGGTATAGCGACTCTACAGAACTTACTCCCACAAAACCAATTATCCTTACCTGGGATAATAATAATGGCCTTAAATTTGTTATAAACATAGCCATAGATAACAACTATATGTTTGAAATTAAAAAAACCATAATAAATTATGGCAAAACTACAGCCAGTATACTGCCTTATGGGCTGGTAAACAGGACTAAAGATATTAGTAAAAGCCAGAACACATACGTACTTCATGAAGGCATGTTAGGTGTTTTTAACAATATTCTAGCTGAAGAAAGATATAAGGACTTAATTAGTGATAAAAAACAAACAACCCCTGATGTTTCAGGTTGGTTAGGCATAACTGATAAATATTGGCTTACTGCCATAATCCCAGATCAAACTTCCACTTTTGACGCTAACTATACTTATTACCTGAGCGATAATCAGAGCCGCTACCAATCTGATTATTTAGGTAAGAAACTCGATATAAATCCTGGACAAAATATTACTGAAAAACTCCATTTCTTTGCCGGCGCAAAAAAAGTTAAAATGCTTGATAAATACGCACAAGACCTAGGCATTCCTCTATTTGATCGAGCTGTTGATTTTGGCCGGTTATATTTTATTACTAAACCATTATTTAAGGCCTTGGTTTACTTTAATGATTTACTTGGTAATTTTGGTCTTGCCATATTACTTCTGACCATAATTATAAAATTATTGTTATTCCCATTAGCTAGTAAATCTTTTGTAAGCATGCATAAACTTAAGCAATTCCAACCACGTATAGCAGAATTACGTGAGCGCTTTAAAGATAATAAAATCCAGCTCCAGAAAGAAATTATGGAATTATACAAAAGGGAAAAGGTTAATCCTTTATCTGGCTGTTTACCTTTGCTTATACAAATCCCAATATTTTATTCACTATATAAAGTATTGTACGTAACTATTGAAATGCGTCACGCACCATTTTTCGGCTGGATCCATGATTTATCAGCCCAAGACCCTACCAGTATATTTAATTTATTTGGCTTACTGCCATTTCAAACACCAGCTTTCTTCCCTATTGGTGCATGGCCCTGCATTATGGGTTTAACTATGTTTCTACAACAAAAAATGAATCCGCCTCCAGCTGATCCAACCCAGGCAACCATGATGAAATGGCTCCCGCTTTTCTTTTTATTCTTATTTTACAAATTCCCAGCTGGTCTGGTTATTTACTGGGCATGGAATAATTTATTATCTATAACGCAGCAATGGATAATAAATAAGCGGCTGGAAAGTAAATAACGTGGAATATTCCGATCAGCAGATAGAACTGGGCAAGTGGCTTTTTTCTGGACCTTGTGAATTTCAAATAGGTGCAGTTAAAGTTGACGACATACCGATTACTAACTACACAGAAATAGCTTTCTGTGGCATATCCAATGTCGGAAAATCAAGTTTAATCAATGCCATTACTGGCCGCAAAATTGCCCGGGCATCTAATACACCTGGCCGTACCCGTCAAATTAACTTCTTCTTACAAAGGACTAATCTTATGCTAGTGGATTTACCAGGTTATGGTTATGCCAAAGCTAGTAAGAAAGATATTGCTGGTTGGACTGATTTAGTATTCCAATATCTAAAAGGCCGCGCCAACTTACAGCGTGTATGTATGCTCATCGATGCCAGACGTGGCTTGAAACAAACCGATGAAGAAGTTATGTCGATGTTAGATGATTCAGCCGTTATTTACCAAATTATACTGACCAAAACTGATAAGGTAAAAAAATCAGATGTAGAAAAAATTATTTCTGCTATAAGATCAATAGCACATAATCACACTGCCCTTTATCCAGGTATTATAGCCACAAGCAGTATTAATAATACTGGTATAGAAGAATTAAGGACACAATTGACTTTACTGTGCGATCCTCTGCCAAAAAAACAATGAGCTTAACATGACAGCTACAACACAAGAACAATTACAAAAAGCTAAAACCCTTGCCGAAGCACTGCCTTACATGAAGCAGTTTTCTGGTGAAGTGTTTGTAATAAAATTTGGCGGCAGCGCGATGGGCAGCCGTGAATTAATGCAAAATTTTGCCCGTGATGTTGTGTTGTTAAAGCAAGTCGGCATCAATCCTATTATCGTCCATGGCGGCGGTCCACAAATTAGTCAAATGCTTGAAAAACTTAAAATCAGAAGCTCATTTGTTGATGGGCTTAGGGTCACTGATAAAGAAACCGTAGAAATTGTTGAAATGGTTTTATGCGGTTCTATCAATAAACAAATTGTCACGGAGATCAATTTAGCCGGCGGTTTTGCTGTTGGTCTATCTGGTAAAGATGGTAATCTTATTTCTGCTGAAAAAATCAGCCGAAAAAAAAGTGATCCGGATTCTAACATTGAGCAAATACTCGATCTTGGCTTTGTTGGCGAACCAACCAAAGTAAATCCTCATATACTTAAAATTTTTGAAAATTCCGACATAATACCAGTCGTTGCACCAATTGGTCGCGGCGACGATGGTGAAACTTATAATATCAATGCTGATAGTGCAGCGGGTGCTATCGCCTCTGCAGTAACCGCTAGAAAATTAATCATGTTATCTGATGTCCCTGGTGTACTGGATAAAGATGGTAAATTAATCAGCAAAGCATCAGTTGCCACTATAAAGAAAATGATCAGTAACAAGGTCATAACAGGCGGCATGATCCCAAAAGTCGAAACTTGCCTAGATGCCATTAAACATCATTCTGAAGTTGTCCATATTTTAGATGGTAGAGTCCCGCATGTATTACTGCTTGAATTATTTACTGACCATGGCAGTGGCACTATGATAGTACCGTAAAATTCCTCTTGGGCTTTAATTCCAAACCAAAACCCAAACAAAGTTATATTTGTTTTACATTACTATCCTTAAAACATGCATTTTTTCAAAACACGTGTTTTTGAGGTGGAAGATGTAGAAGAAAGTTATATAGCATTGATATAGGCTAGTTATTGTGTTCCACAAGCTTGTTTTTTCATGTGGAATACAAATTTGTTACATGTCTATGACAACCTGATTATATTTTTTTTCAAAAGCACTGTTCTTTATGGGGAAGACAGGGAATACGATCTATAATATTGATATTATGCAATTTACCTTGATAAAATAGTTCGTCCAATTTATACTACCAGTCCGAATTGGACGAATATATGTATATAAAAAGAACGCTTGAACCATTTTTAACGAATATCACAGAAAATTTCCCTGTCTTGTTAATTACAGGCCCAAGACAAGTAGGCAAAACCACAATATTACGGCATTTAGCTAAAGATAAATTAACTTATGTCACATTAGATAAGCCGGAAGTTGCACTATCTGCGCGTACCGAGCCGGAATTATTCTTACAACGTTTTACTCCACCGGTGTTAATTGATGAAATACAATATGCACCACAGTTATTACCCTACATAAAAATGTATGTTGATGAACATCGTAAACCTGGGGCGTTCTGGCTAACAGGCTCACAGCAATTTCAACTAATGAAAGGTGTTTCTGAATCATTAGCAGGGCGGGTAGGTATTATTAACTTGCTCGGCCTATCCTTACAAGAACAATCAAATAATGCCTATTTAGGGCCTTTCTTACCCACCAAAAACCTATTAAACCAGCGGCTAAGCCATATACAAACGCTATCTTTAAAGGATGTTTATAATATTATTTGGTACGGTAGCTTTCCTGCCCTATGGACAAACAGGGAAAATAATGGCCAGCCAGTTAACGATAATATTATTAAGCCAAATAATGTAGATCGTGATGTATTTTACAATTCATATATTCAAACTTATTTACAACGTGATTTGCATGATCTAGGTAATATTGGCGATGTAGATTTATTTTTTCAATTTCTGCGTGCCACTGCCGCCCGTACAGGACAATTACTTAATATATCGGATATAGCCCGTGATACTGGTATTAGCCCCAAAACTGCAACTAACTGGCTAGCCATATTAAAAGCCTCCTATATCATATATTTGCTAGAACCATTCCATAATAATCTAACCAGTCGTATGGTAAAAGCACCAAAGCTTTATTTTTTGGATACTGGATTATGTTCTTACCTTACCGAATGGTCTAGTCCAGAGTCACTTGAAGCTGGTGCGATGTCTGGTCACATACTTGAAACATTTATATTTACTGAAATCTTGAAAAGTTATTGGCATAACGGCAAACGTGCACCCATTTATTATTATCGTGATAAAGATAAAAAAGAAATTGATTTGCTCATAGTCCAAGATGACATTATCTACCCATTAGAATTTAAAAAAACTGCCAGCCCCGGTAAAGATGACGTCCGTCACTTTAACCTATTAGCAAATACAGGTAAAAAAATTGGTGAAGGTGGTGTGATTTGCTTAGCAAAAACACTATTACCAATTACTAGCCAAACTAACATTATTCCAGTTGGAATGTTATGATATTATACTCAGCCTGGTTGCAAGGCCCGATAAGAAGAACTAGATGAAGATGAGCTAGAAGCATCCGAAAAAATTAACCCAGGTGCAGCCGCGGCTGGGTCACGTTTTTTATCGATATTTTCTATATTGATTTTTTGATGTTACAAATAACATGCTGGGTTTAAAGCAAAAAATGCTATTTAGATTATAAGACTAAATTTTCAATCAGGTATGATCTAGGTAAAATTAGGTGTTATTTTTCTTTTACTAGGAATAGGCAGGAAGAAAATTTTACATATAAACTTTATCTAAATTCTTAAAAATACCTTCTGAAATTGCAGCTGATTGTAATTTTTTATCAAGCGTGGCAAGACGGGCGCCTTGTCTTAATGCAACTTCCAGGTATGTAGCGTCATATGAGGTTAGGTTATGTTTTATCGCAATTTCTGTAATTATAGAAATGGCAGTTAGGCTGGCTGAATAATTATCAATTTCACATGGTATTTTACTGACCAGATTTATGTATTTACGCAGAAATTCTTGGCTTATCCGGTTTCTCCTATAGGCCATGAGGGCTACATTATTAACTTCTGATGCAAATATTGCAGGAACAATTAGATTTTCTTGACCAGTTTGCACTAGATCTAATATCTGATTGGCGTAATTGTCGTTTTCATCAGGTAGCAAATAGGATGATATAATTGAACAATCTACTACTATCATGGTCTGCCTTCGTCACGCCAATTAAGTATATCATTAATAGTTATTTCTGAGTTTTTCGGTAATTGTTTTTTCAATTCATGCAATAACAAAAAAACATTTTCTTTATTGCCATGGTTTTCTTTATGCGGCGGCACTATAGAGGCAATCACTTTACCTCTGCGTGTTATATCAAACTCTTTACCTTCTTCCACCTGCCTCAAAATTTCTGCAAAATGAGTTTTAGCATCAAAACTACCAACAATTTCCCTAGGTTTATCCATATAATTTAGCCTATTACAATTAAACTAGTTTAATATAGATTGTAGACTGGTTTATTATAAAATACAAGGAAATAGTTTTTGAATAATTTTTTGTCAAATTACAGACTCTGTAACAAATCTGCAATATTTCTATGTTATAATAAAAATAAGGGGGCATAGTTAATATATTCTATCGGAATAGAGGTTAATATGTCTAGAGATAGTCGCATCCCTAATATTGGCAATCCTTTCACACATATTTTAAAGCTTTCTAGATATTTTACCAACTTGATAGAAAGAACACCTGAATTTATATCAAAAACCCGCCAATCAGCTGAAGCTTTTATAAAGAATGTGCGTCAAGCAGCTATAATAATTCAGCCTTTTATACAAGAAAACAAAACACAAGTAAGAAATACGGTGGTACTTAACATTCTATTACCTGTAGCTTCAGGATTTATAAGAAACTCAGCCCATAACCGCTCACCAGATATAGATCTTAGAAATTTTGGTGCACCAGTTTGTAATAGTGATAATACTTATCAAGTAATTAGCAATATTGCCACAATATTGCTACCTATGATGCTATTGTCTATAAGGTTATCTAATAATAGTACTATAATAAATAATAGTATTGAAAATATAAGACGGGATTTAGTAGAGGACGTATTTGAAAATAATCGTACTTTGGAATTAATACGATATTCTAACAAGAGCAAAAATTTACCTTCTGTATCATCAATAGCAAATATTGACACTGCACGTTTTTCAAATTCTATTGCGCCAATGGCACTTTCCTCACTAGGTGCGACTGCAGAATTAATTTCTATGTATTATACTTCCCTCAATTTAGTCGGTAACACATGGAGTAATAGGGTATTTACAACTGGAATAGGAGCATCATGTTTTGGCGTTTTTCTTAGTAACCTAAATAACGTCCGTTCAAAACAGTATAATCAGTTAGATAGGGAATTTTCAGGCCGGGTAGAGCATAATATTGGTCAAGCTAATTCTGTTGCTACTCTGGGTATTGCAGATAGCGAAAATAAATTTTTAACGGATAGTTCGCGTGAGCGGGAATTAATTCATAATTCTCGCCGGTCTTTAACTAATTTTACTGGCATGTATAATACGTTTATATGGTTTTGTGCACCAGATATTTTATCAAATATTATGCGCAGCAATCCTGGTATCTTGTCATCAAAAAATATTGAGGAATTTACTAGGACGGCAATACATATATTCCCTCTGTTTAGGGATATAGTAGCCCCTTGGCAAGATGTTACACCAATGACAGATGCTATCAAAAATATAGGTCAGCTCAAAGAATCAATTGCGGATGTTAGGGATTATATGTCAAACCCACATCTTAAAATATTATACAACCCTGAAGAAAAAGAAATAAAATTTACTGATTTTAGATATGCTGTGCCAAGAAATGACCCTGAAATAACTCAAAGATTTAACACAGCAGAAAATTTAACCGCTAAAGTAAATATAATTTTAGAAAGGGATAACTTATGTCCATTAAGGGAGGCTAATTTATCATTAGAACCTGGTAGGGTTTATAGGGTTGTAGGTGAATCTGGAATTGGCAAAAGCGTATTTTTTGCTGCAGTAAATGGCCTTATTCCTTATACATCAGGTACAGTAGTAATGCCATGCAAGGAAGAAGAAAAATATAATATGTCCCAAAAAAGCTTTGCTAGTTATAATTCGACTTTACTTGATGTTATTACTGCTAAAATGGCTAATAAACCTACAGAAGCAGAAATAAAAGATATTCATGGATTTATGGAAGATCTTGGGGTGGACCACTTAATAAGTCGTTTAAATGAAAAACAAAAGGACTGGACTGAAGATGGTGGTATTAGTGGCGGGGAATTTCAAAGGTTATCTATAATTAGGATGTTAATGAGCCAACCAAAGCCAAAAATTTTATTCATGGATGAAGCAACCGCAAGCCTAGATATAGATAACAGAAACAAGGTTCTAGAAATAGTAAGAAAACAACTACCTGACAGCACAATTTTTTATATAGATCACGTACCTGAAGTATTGGTTGGAGGTAAAGAAATAAAAAATCCAGAAACAATACAAAGGATACGTGAAGCTTCTGGTATATGTGATACAGAAAGCTTTTGTGATGCTACAATTTCTTTCAATATGGATTCTGGGCAATTTATAATTAATGATTTGCAAAAAGAAAAGTCTGGTAATTTATCTAGGCAACACGATAGTACACAACCAGTATCCTCAGTAAGTTCAAAATTAAAAGAAACTACAATTTCTTCATTAGATTGTATTCCCATGAAACAACACCCGGGAAATCTGCCAGTGGGAAATAGTGGGAAATTTAACTAGTTTAATATGTTACAGTTGATTTTCCAATCTATAATTAGGAAAATAATATTGTCGTTCACTTTATAACCAGATCATAAAGTGAACGACAGAATGGGGATTACGTTCTGTTGTTCACCTTATAAAGCATTATTTTGGTGAGTTATTTTACTGGGAAATCTGGGTGCCGCCCCATTCAATAACAGCAAATCCATGACGGTGGAATGAAGGCAGTACTTGCTCTTTGACACCGACAGGTTTTTGTAATGGCCGATATATCATGAATACCCGGAGCATGGAATCGGGCTTGGGTGTGACAGTGAGTGGCGCAGTATCCGTATATTCATGACCCGCGAAGCGAATGAAATTATAGGGATTATTCTGCATTTTCGGCAGCCAGTAAACGATGAATTCGTTATATTCCTTGGGTGTCAAGCCCAGCTTCTTCAACGTTTTTTGTAAAAATTGTGCAGTATCGGAACCTTTCACAATGAAGCCTTCGCTCGTATCTATAGGGAAATCATAGCTTTTCCCCTCCCAAAATAAATAGCTGTATTCCTTGCCATCAGCATCATTTACCAGAGTTCCATCTGGCTTGGCCGTAGCACTCCAGCCTTTTATGATAGGATCATAGGCGGGATACGTCGTGTCGAGCTCCCCCTTGTAATCCAATTTAACCTTAACTTTTCCCGTAACGATCGGGTAGAGATAAATAACGGGCTTCTTCATGCTACATAAATTCTGTTGAAATCCTAGACATGGATTTATGGTGGGGCATGGATCTTCTATGGGGTTTGGTATATAATTATTTATTTTAATGTTAGGCATTATTTTTTGCTTATTGAGTAATTGCACAGTTTTTAAGGCGGAATCCTTAGTATCGCTTTTCATCCCGTACTTAGCTTCGCCGTTCAAAATGATCTTTGTATTGGCATACAAAACATTATAAGTTACTGATTTAAGCCAGACCTTGTAGTGATTCTGCTGGACAAAATCCTCCATCGCCTTAATCTTATTATCTAACTTAACCCTTGCTTCAGCTAAGGATGTCGCTTCGGTAGTGAAATTAGCTCCAACACTCACATCATAACGGGCCTCTTTGCTGCACACCATAGCAAATGCTGGTAAAGCTATCATTACGGTAATTATTCCTATTAATATTCGTAGCATTAAGTTACCTATTTTGTATAAATTATTATAGAATATTAGCATACAGTTGATATTATTAATTTATTGTGGGATTAAGGATAGAAATCTTTTCCTTTTTTTGCTGCAACAAGTAGTGCATTATCAAATGTGGCCAATGGCAGTGATTCGCGTTTTGCCAGTTCAAGATATAAAGCATCATACAAGGCAAGATTATGTTTAGATGCGAGTTTTACCACATCTTGGATAGGCTGATTGTGGTCAATCTGTATAGGAAATGAATAAATAATTTTAAGATAATCCTGCTTGTTTTTTTCAGTGATGCGTTTACGTCTGGCTGATATTAGAATAACATTACATGCCTCATATAAAAAAATATAAGGAACTTTAACATGTTCTTCATCTTCTAATATCAATTGATAAAGTGTTACAGCAAATGGATGTTTTTCATCTCCAAATATAGCTGAAACAAACATACTATTATCTAATACTAGCATTATTCCAATCCTTCTCGCCTCCAGGACATTAATTCTTTATATGTACCAAGAGGATGTTCCTTAACCAATTTTTTCATCTTACGTATAATCGCTTCCGCTTTAACTTTGCGCTGCTGGCTAGGCATAACCAGCTCTGCTACTACTTCGCCACGGTTAGTAAAGCATATTCTTTCACCCTTATGTAATAGCTTTACCAATTCTGATAAATTAGTTTTAGCTTCATGCATACCAACCTGCAACATAGTTCCATCTCCTATATATATGTATTAATTTAGCTAACCTGCTTAGCTAGTTTAACATGTTACAGTTGATTTTTCAATCTATAATTAGGTATACCATCAGCTCTGTAACCTTATCCATTATTCGCGTTTCTAAATAAAACCCATTTACGCCGCCTTCTGCCGTAACTGTAATTGCTGTAGGCAAAAATCTATCCACTGTGCTGTTAATTTCTCCTGGACTGTATTTTGTTTTAACCTTTCATTTAAATGGCTGAAGCTAACCTCATCCAAACATTGGTCTTGGTTGAAGCAGCTATAGACATATTTTTCCTGGCCGGTTATTGGATCAACATGTTTTTGCAGGCATTGGGCGCAGATTTCTTTCATCATGCATTGCATTGGGGAGTTGATTGAACCAACTGCAATATGTTTGGGCTTTAGGAAAGATTTCAGAACATTATGGCGAGCTTCGGTAACTGCAGCCATCATGCGGTCGGAGCCGATTACTATTATTCTATCAACATCTGATAATTTTATAGCGTTATCACCCAACTCACCTTTGCCGTAAGATTCTATGGCTTTAACAATATTACCGCAGAATGATTTATCCTGGGCACGGTCGATTGGTAATTTTAACTCATCACAGGCCCAAACTATAATATCAGACGCATCTTCTATTTCTTGGACTTTATAACGGTCCTGGGCTTTCTTATAGCCGGCAAAATATAATACGCGTGAGCCGGTAGCACGTAATGCTTTACCTATTGAAAATAACACAGCATTGCCCAATCCACCGCCAACCAACAACACTGTTTCACCTGATGGCGTATGGGTTGGGCTACCGGTTGGTCCCATAAGTACTACTGGTTCACCTGGCTTTAAATAACTGCATAAATCTGATGAACCACCCATTTCAAGTACTATAGTAGAAAGTAGGCC
>Ga0206814_10037_pt1 | contig 30402 bp, 25 predicted proteins | sample Alteio_BWOrgCont_90_FD_152850 | JGI IMG/M metagenome (GOLD analysis project Ga0206814, IMG submission 152850) | Enriched cells from forest soil in Barre Woods Harvard Forest LTER site, Petersham, Massachusetts, United States -... | ecosystem: Environmental > Terrestrial > Soil > Temperate forest >...
GGTGTCGTCCTTGATCGGCTCGCCGGATTCATCCACTTCGCCGATGGTTTCGCCGTTGAGCAGCATGCCGAGACAACGCACCCAACCGAGACCCCATTCTTCGTCCGTCATCTCCTGTCCGTCGGGGCGCAGCCACACCATGTCTTTTTCCTGGGTGCCGCGGATCGCACGGTCCTGATAGAATTTTCGCCGATGCAGGCTGGGATGATCGCGGCGGATCTGGATCAACTTTTGCGTAAACTCCAGAAGCGAGATTTTGCAGCCGTCCAACTTCCAATCCACCCAGGTGTTCTCGTTGTCCTGACAGTATGCGTTGTTGTTGCCGTTCTGGGTGCGGCTGATTTCGTCGCCACCGAGAATCATCGGCACACCTTGCGATAAGAGCAAAGTCGCCAGAAAGTTGCGCTTCTGCCGTTCGCGGCGTTGGATGATTTCAGAATCGTCGGTAGCGCCCTCGGCGCCCATGTTCCAGGAGTAATTGTCGTTCGTCCCGTCTTGGCTGTCTTCCAGATTAGCGTCGTTGTGTTTCTCGTTATAGCTGACCAGGTCATGCAGGGTGAAACCGTCGTGCGCCGTCACAAAATTGATGCTCGCCGAAGGACGGCGGCCATCCCGATCGTATAGATCGCTCGAACCGGTGAGACGATAACCGAAATCGGACAATTGCCCTTCGTCGCTCTTCCAATAGCGTCGCACCGTGTCCCGATAACGGCCATTCCACTCCGCCCATCCCGCCGGGAAATTGCCAACCTGGTAACCGCCGTCTCCCACGTCCCATGGCTCGGCAATCAGTTTAACCTGCGAGATGACCGGATCCTGGTGAATGATGTCGAAAAAAGCCGACAGGCGATCCACGTCGTGCAGTTCGCGGGCGAGCGTGGAGGCCAGATCGAAGCGGAAGCCGTCGACGTGCATCTCTTCGATCCAGTAGCGCAGGCTGTCCATAATCAGCTTCAGCACTTGCGGATGCCGGGCGTTCAAACTGTTGCCGGTGCCGGTGTAATCCATGTAGTAGCGTGGGTTGTCTCCGACCAGGCGATAGTACGTAGAGTTGTCCACTCCGCGAAAGCTCAGCATCGGCCCCATGTGATTGCCTTCGGCGGTGTGATTGTAAACCACGTCAAGAATCACTTCAATGCCCTCGCGGTGGAAGGTCTTCACCATAGCCTTGAACTCGGCCACCTGGCCGCCGCGATCCCCGGAGCCGGAATAGCGCGCGTCCGGACTGAAGAAATTGGTGGTGTTGTAGCCCCAATAATTTGTCAGCCCCTTCTCCGCCAGATGCTTGTCGGTGAGAAAAGCGTGCACTGGCATCAGCTCGACAGCGGTAACGCCGAGCCGCTTCAAATATTGGATCGATGGTTTGGCCGCAAGACCCGCATAAGTACCGCGGAGCGCTTCGGGAATCTCAGGATGGCGTTTGGTGAAGCCTTTCACGTGCAATTCATAAATGATTGAGTCGCTGAGCGGGAGGCAGAGCGGCCGGTCCTCTTCCCAATCGAAATACGGATTGACGACTACGCATTTCTGCATCCCCGCTGCGTCGTCGTTTTCATCAAAGGACAGGTCGGCATCGCCGTTTCCGGGCTGATAAGGGAAAATGGGCGAGGACCAATCCACTTGGCCGGCCAGCGCTTTCGCGTAGGGGTCGATGAGCAGCTTGTTCGAATTGAATCGAAGGCCTTCGTCGGGCTTGAAAGGCCCATGCACGCGATAGCCGTACAACTGCCCTGGCTGCAATCCGTGGATATAGCCATGCCACACGTAGGTGGTCCGTTCGGGTAGACGAATCCGCGCGGTCTCCGGAGTATTCGGCTGATCGAAAAGGCAGAGTTCCACCCATTCGGCGTACTCGGAGTAAATCGCGAAATTAGTCCCCGCGCCATCCCAGGTCGCCCCCAGGGGGTGCGGACGCCCTGGCAGGATCTTAATTGACATATACGAACCGTAGACGCTGCAAGATGGCAACTGTTAACAATTTCAATTAACGTAGCACGAGACAAACTACTTCACGGTGATGGGGACTTCGGCGACCGTATTTTCCCAGCCCAATTGGAGCTTGGCTTTGTTCGCGCCCAGACTGTAGAGGGTCATCTTGTAGGTTTCGATCGGCTTAGGCGGCTTGCTCATGTCCATCTTCACGCGGCCGAGGTCGCGGCTCGGGTTGTAGTCGAGGCCCCATTCGCCAGTTTGCTTGCTGATGACAAGCTGCCACTGTTTGGGATCCAGGTACACGAACAGCGTGTAATCCCCTTTGGGAACCGAGAGGCCGCCGATATCGAGATTCGCATCGGTGTGGAGGGCGGTGGCTTCGTTAGCGCCGGCGCGCCAAACGTGGCTGTACGGCTCGAGACCGCCGAAGATTTTGCGGCCTCGCATGGATGGCGCGGAATAATTGATGCGAATCACCTTGCCCGTAACGGTCACCGATGTCTCGGCGGGAGGGCTTTGTTGCGCCAGCAGGGACACGGCCGTGAGCAATGTTGCAACAATTCCGATCGGGCGAAATGGGACCACCAGGGTCACCTCCAACTGTGCAGGATAGCAACAAGCGGTCGTAGATGTCTTTCACCACGGAGTTGGTAGTACGTGTGCAAAGAGTCGATACAGATGCCGGCATTGGCCGTACTTAGCGTTGCTTTTTCACTTGTCTCCTTTCTCGGGCACGATAATCCCCAGAATATTCGTGTAGCCGATCACTACACCTTGTGGCTTTCGGACACATCACTCGGCGTGCGGCCGGACGACGGCGGCGCGGTCAGCATGGAATTTCCAGCCACCCGCCGCGTGACTTCTTCGGATGGCCTTGGCGTGCGGTACCCCAACGTGTTTCCAAACATCGATCTGGTGGTCTATGGAAATCGCGGTGGTTTCGAATATGACTGGCGCCTCGGGCCTGGAGCGGACGCGTCCGCTATCAGCCTGTCGTTTCGAGGAGCGCGTTATGAACGAATCGCGCCGGACGGCGACCTGATTCTCTACACATCCACGGGGCAAGTGCGGCATGGGCGGCCATTCGCCTACCAGGAAGTGGACGGCTACCGCCAGACAGTGGAGGCCGCATTCGATCTGGCGGAAGACGGACGCGTTCGCTTCCGGCTCGGCCGATACGACCAGACTCGGACGTTGGTTATCGACCCGGCGCTTTCTTTCGTAAGCGGAATTGGTGGCAGCGGCTCGACCACCAGCGACGGGTTCCATTCCACTTTGCATACCGATTCGGCAAGCGGCATGGCCCTCGACAGCAGCGGTAACATCTACATAGCTGGTCTCGCGTCTTCGCAGGATTTTCCCCTGGTCCATTCGCTTCCGCTTTCCATCAGCCCCTGTTCGCCGTATGGTTGCACCTGCCCTTCCAGCTTTGTGGCGAAGCTTTCGCCCGATGGAAAGACCATCCTATATTCAACGTTGCTTGCGGCCTGCAGCTTTACCGCCCCTGCGATCGCCGCGGATGCAAGCGGCAATGTGTATGTCGCCGGGATGCTGGTGGGAGGGGACCTCATTGTTCAGGTAGGAGGTGGAACCGCGGCCCCGAATGATGACGATTGTTTTGTGGTGAAACTGGACACCAACGGAGTGCTCCAGGCCTCCGTAACTTTTGGCGGTTCGAGCGTAGACGCAGCCACTTCCATTGCATTGGGCCCCGACGGCAAACTCTACGTCACAGGAACCACTGGTTCATCGGCTTTCCCGGTCACCACAGGTGCGCTTCATAGTACGCTTTCGAGCGCGCAGGATCTGTTTCTGATGAAACTCGATCCCGCTCTATTGGCGGGCAACCAGCTAGTATTACTGTGTTATAAGATATTGAGCCCATTGAGCTTCCTCGCGATAGCCGGGTATCGTGAAGAGATGGGTGTTGTCCAAGCGAAGATCCAGACGGTCGAGGACATTTATCGGCTGGTCCGGACGGCCGTGGTGAGTAAACGTCCTATTCGCGCCCTCTATGATGGCCGCGATCGCTGGTTTTGCCCGCACCGGCTGGGCCGGAATCGCGAAGGCCAGATTCGTGTGCTGTGCTATCAGTATGGTGGGCAGAGTGGCAGCGGACTGCGAGCGGCCGGTTCACCGGCCAACTGGCGCTGTATCGCACTGGAAAAACTCAGGCGAGTGGAGTTGCTCGAAGGCGCATGGCACACCGCGCCCAATCATTCCCGCCCTCAGACCTGCGTTGCCGAAGTTGACGTGGATGCTGAGGATTAGGCGGTCCCGCTGGCTCCACAGAAGGGACAGTGAGATAACTGCCCGAGCAGCTGGCGGGCGATAGCAATCCGCAACGTGGCGATCGAGTGGGGATTATGCCGTTGGGGACGGACGCGACGAGCCACGCGGACGGAAGTCCGGCGGCGGGTGCGGGGCTGGTAATCCAAGATTTCCGATACGTGCTGAGGGGGAAAAACGGTTCCGCTCGCTGATGAGGAACCCGTAAGCTGCGATGCACAATGTAGCGTGGTGGTGAAAACCGCGCCAACCCCGGCCTTCATAGTGCCCTAATCCCAGCTCCTGCTTGAGTTCCTCATAGTCCCGTTCGATGATCCAGCGGTGTTTGGCGATCTTCACCAGAGACTTCAGGGAGTTCTTCTTCGGCAACGTGGAGAGCCAGTATTTGGTGGGTTCCGATTCTTTCTTCGGCCATTCGATCAAGAGCCATTCTTCCGGGTGGGGTTCCGTGCGTTTGTAATCGCGATGCGCGGGGCGCACGCGGATAACGGCGAAACGAGAACGCAAAGTTTCTTGACTGCCGTGGCGCCAAGCGACCTCCTTCCAGGCCGAAAACGGCAAACCGAGCGCCAGCTGCTTTACCGCAATGGGCTGATGATCGGCGGTGCGCTGTAGGCGTTTGGGCGGCGCTCCACGGCCGGGTTTGCGCGCTGGCGCTGGCAAGGGTTGTTGTCCCGGTTCCCAGACCGTCGTCGAAGACTCGATGCCCGCCACATAATGCAGTCCCAGTTTGGTGAGCGCGGCGCGGAATGGCGTGCCATTCCCATAGCCAGCGTCCGCCAACACCACTCCCGCGGCAACCTTTTGCTCCAGCGCGTGCCGAATCTGCTGCACAGCAATCTCTGGCTTGGTTTGAAATTCAAGCGGTTCAGGAACTCCAGCCTTCCGGCGGCGTTCGGAATCCTGGCACCAGCCCTCCGGAAGGTACAGCCGCCACGCGATTGGCAAACTCGCATTCCATGTGCTTACCGACAAACTCACCGCCGCCTGGCAGTTATCGTGTTTGCCGATTTGACCGCAGTACTGCCGGGCGACTCCTACCGAATGCTTCCCCTGCTTGGGAAAACCTGTATCATCCACTATCCACGCCACCACCGGACCGTGTTTCTGCATGCTGGGCAGCACATAGCGCCGCACTTCGGCCAGCATCTCCTCGTCGTTCCAGGGCGCGTCCGCCACCAAATGATGGAGCGATTGGTGCATTCGCCGAACATCGTCTGGAGCCAAGCGCGCGGCCATCGGCTCGACACTCTTGCGCTCTCCGGGCAATAACAATCCAGTGCAGTAATTCTTCAGAGGCGTGTGCCGGTCGGCGTGCCCCGCGGCATTTGCCAAGCCCTCCATATATGCCGCGAAGCGCCTCTGCTGTGGGCCTGGCGAAGAGAGGCGTGATCCCACAAAACAATTCTACATCAAATTGTTTATTTATAACACAGTAATACTAGCGCCCAATTCTATTTTGTATTCGACTTATCTGGGGCCAGGAAATTCGCCGGTTGTCGCGGCCGATGCGGCGGGGAACGCATACGTCGCAGCATCCACCACGTCAACCGGGTGGACAGCGACCACGGGGGCCTTCCAATCGCAATGTTGGGATGCGAGCCGCGCGGGGTGCGCCGACGGAATCGTGCTGAAGGTGAATCCGAGCGGTAGCCAGTTTATTTACACCACCTATTTAGGCGGCTCTGAAACCGACACCATCGGCGCTCTGGCTGTCGATGGTTCCGGAAACCTCTACCTGGCCGGCACCACGAGCTCGTTCGATTTTCCGACGACGGCAGGGGCTTACGTACAGCAGTTCGATTCGACTGACACAGCTTTCTCGCAGAACGCCTTCGTAGTGAAGCTGAGCGCGGACGCCAGCCACTTGATCTACGGAACACTGCTCGCCTCCGAGAATGGCATCATCGGCACCGCGATCGCCATCGACACCAACGGCGACGCGTGGGTAGGCGGATTTGCCTTTGCAGAATTGCTCCCCGTTCAGAATGGAATTCAACAGTCCCTCTTCAATTCAATCTGTGTGGACTACACGCCTTCAGGACAAGGCCCCAGCGACCAATATTATTGTCCGCAAGCAGGCTATATTGCCGAGCTAAACCCGGCCGGAAGCGCGCTACTGTGGGCCACCTACCTAGGCGGAGGTAACATAAACACGGCTTACCCCACAGCGGTTGTTTTTTCACCACTAACGTTGAACGCGATTGTGCTGGATGCGTCTGGCAATGTACTGGTTTCGGGCGACCAACTGGCGATGACCAACGCTGCGGCGGCGCCCGGCAAGACCAACAGCGCGAGCGTGGTGAAAATCACGCCGTCTGCGACGTCGCTCAATAATATGGCCGTCCAGAATGCGGCGGGTTTCATCCCTGGCCTGCCCGCGCCGGGCGGCCTGGCGGCATTATACGTGGGTGGCATCACCGAAACTGGAACATTTACCGCGCCTGGTTTACCGCTGCCCACCGAACTTGGAGGCGTGACGGTTCTGGTGGATGGAGTGGCGGCGCCCATCCTTGCGGTGGTGAACACCTCAGCCGACACCCAGGTCAACTTTCAGGTTCCCTTTGCGCTGGCCTCACCGCAGCCGCATATCGTGGAAGTACTGTACGCGGGACAGTCGGCGTTCATTGTGCCGCAGCAAGCCGGACCGGGCATTTTCCTGCTTCCAGACGGAGGCGGAGCGATTCAACACGCTTCGGACTATAGTCTGGTCACCGTTCAAAATCCCGTACAAAGAGGCGAGACACTGATCATTTACGCCGGTGGATTGGGAGCGGTCAGCATCCCGATTGCATCGGGCGTGGAGGCGTCGGGACCCGATCCGATCGGCCCATACGCATGTAATCAGGTGACGACGAACGCCGGGACGGTTTTATATGCGGGCTTGACACCGGCGTTTCCCGGACTCTATCAGGTGAACGTTCAAGTGTCCCAGTACTTGCCGCCCGGCGTGACCTATATCTACCTGCAGTCGCAGGCCTGCTGGGATTTCGGACCGCCGCCAAATGTGAATCAGGGCAACGCGGTTGCAATATACATACCTAATTAACCGCAGGTCATAATAGAAAATCCATGGAAACCAGACTAAGGGGTAAGACTGCGATTGTGACGGGAGCGAGCCGCGGCATCGGGCGCGCAATTGCCATGCGGCTGGCTCGAGAGGGGGCGCACGTTGTGTTGTGCGCACGCGATGGGAACCTGATGGAACACGCCATGAAGGAGATCGAGCGAGCAGGCGGACGTGCCGCGGCGCTGGGGGTGGATCTACGCGAGATGGACGCGGCCAAGCGAACCGTGGACTTTGCCCTTCAAACCTACGGGCAGATCGATATCGTCGTGAACAATGCCGGCGCGACCAAGCGAGGAGACTTTCTGGAACTGACCGATGAAGATTGGGCCGACGGGTTTGCGCTGAAATTTTTCGGAGCCATGCGTTTGACGCGCGCGGCCTGGCCACAATTGAAAGCGCAAGCGGGTTCGGTATTGAATATTTCGGGCGTAGGCGGCCGGATGCCTGGGCCGTTGTTTACTATCGGCGGCTCGGTGAATGCCGCGGTCCTTTCATTTACAAAGGCCATGGCCGACATCGGAATTCGCGACGGCGTGCAGGTGAACGCCGTGAATCCGGGAAGCATTCGTACCGAGCGCTACCTGCGCATGCTGGAGGCAACCGCCAGGCAGCAAGGAACCGATGTGGAGACCGCCGAGCGGAAGATGATCGAAAACGCGCGTACCACGCGGGTGGGCGAGCCCGACGACATCGCTGCGTTAGTTGCGTTCGTAGTCTCGCCGGAAGGACGATTCCTACAAGGTTCGCTGATAGACATGGACGGCGGCGCAACCAAAGTGATCTGAGCTTAAGTTTGCGTTATCGGTGTTCATCTGCGTTTATCTGTGGCCATTATTTGGCCTGGGTCAAGCTCTTATACGCGGCCTCCACGAACATGTCCGCGGTCCAAAAGGCGCCGGGTGTGTTGTAGCGAGGATCGTAATCGAGCGTGGGACGCGCGGCCTTTACCTGCTCCAGTGTCATACCCTTCTTGATCATGGCTTGAATGCGGTCGCGCACAATGGTGACCATGTCGCGATACTCCAGCACGTCAAACTCATCGCACAGACGGCCGTGTCCCGGAATGATGAAGGTGCCCCCTTCTTCGTGATGCGCCGGAATTGCCAGATCGAGAATTTGGTTCAGCCCAGCGATTTCGCCCTGCAAGCTGCCGCCGTTCTTTAGATCGATGATCGGGAAGCCATTGGTGACGAAGATGTCGCCGGTGCTGACGACATCAGAGCGGCGGAAGAACGCAATCGTGTCACCGTCGGTATGCGCAGCAGGCGGATGGAACATTTGGACGGCCTCGCCGTTGAAGTAGACTTCCTTCTCCACGCCCAGGTACGTGTCCGTGGGCCAGGCGCTTTCCGGATACGGCTTTTGACCGTTGGGTGGAACGCTCATCCTGTCAAAAACATTTTGATGCGCGATGATTTGAACGCTATAGGCAGCCGTTTCGCCCGGGGTGTTCACTAACGACACTTCGCGAGCCGAGCCGCCGCCGGTCTTCGCCAGGTTTTCATTTCCACCCACGTGATCGGGATGAACGTGAGTGTTGATGATGTAATGGATCGGTTTATCGGACAGAGTCCGGACTGCGGCGATCACTTTGTCGGAGAACTGCGAGAGTCCGCTGTCCACCAGCAGAACGCCTTGACTGCCTACTTGCACGGTGATGTTGCCACCGGCGCCCACCAGCATGTATACGTTACCCTGCACCGGCAGAATATGCAATTCAGTGTCCGGCTCGTGTTTCGCAGTGGAAGGCGCGGCCGGCGCGGACTCGATCTTCGCTGTGGCCAGCCCCTTTCTGTACTCGGGATACATGGTCGTCGCTCCGCCCATGACGGCGGCATGCGGCAAGTGGTTTTTGTCGGCATATTCGAAGAGGAACTTGTTCTGGCCCGGAAGATAGTTGGGCACGTCGCCCTTGGGACGCGTCAAAATCTCTTCCACGTATTCGCAGGGCCACAACCATCCGCCGAGTTCTTTTTCATCGAGAAGAAAATCGTCGGTCCGAATGAGCGGCGCGGTCAGATAAACCGGATCGCTCAGGATGGTGACGTGCGTCATGATATTCCCGTGGCGAAGGAAGTGCTCGGTCATGGTGGCCTGGTCGCTCTCGGGAAGCCCATTGCGGCGAGCCCAGCCTTGCTTAATGTGCGTGGTGTAGACGCTGAGAATATCGCCTTCCCACTTGCCGGTGGAAAATCCCATGAAGGTATGCACCGCGTAATCGGGCGGATGCGGGCGGCCATCCATCCAGATGGTCCGCGTCTGCTCATAGGTGCTGATGTAATTCTTGATCGCGATCACCTGTTGGGTGTTGGGGTCCTTCTCTTCCCAGATCCTGAGGTGCAGCGGGCCGTGATAGATGTATGGAGCAACATGCACGCGACACTGGTGTTCCTGCAGCGTTAGACGCGATGCGTCCCAGCTTTCCGCAAATGCCCGCGCGGAATCGTTAATCGGAAGGCCGGCGAAGTCGCCCAGATCGGGCCCTGGAATACGCTCGTTATAATCCTCATGATGCAAGGGACTCCACTCGCCTGAGAGCTCGGCCTGACCCCATATCGGAGCGATGGTTGTGGCGAGCAGCAGCGCAGCGCCCGCAATTCTAGTTAATATGCCGTTGTTCATGCTTCCTTGGGAAGCATATAACAATCTGCATGCAAGTGGGTGATAAAATCTCTAGCGTCTACTCAGACCACACCGCGAGTTCATTGCCGCTGGGATCCATGAAGTGAAAACGGCGGCCGCCGGGAAACGAAAAGATCTCTTTTGAAATGGTCGCCCCCGCGGCCTTGACCTTCGCTACGGTTCCTTCCAAATCGCTCGCGTAGAGGACCACTAAAATTCCCTTCAGCGGTAGCGGCGCGTCTTTTGTGAACCCACCTGCAATCCGGCCATCGGCAAAGCTGGTGTAGTCCGGGCCGTAATCTTCGAACTTCCATCCGAAGACCGAGGAGTAAAATTCCTTGGTCTTCGGAATGTCGGTAGCTGGAAACTCGATGTAATCGATTTGATTGTTATGCGATGCTTGGCTCATCAGCTCGATTCTATGCGTTTTCCTCTTCCAGTTCCTCTTCCTCTGCTGCCTGGCCGGCTTCTTCGAGCAATGGCTGCGCGAGTTGGGTCAGCAGTTTGTCCGCCTTTTCTTCTTCCGCGAGCGTGAGGCTCAGAAGCTTCACGATATCGCGCTGCTGCATCTGTTCGGCGATGGCGCGCGCCGTGCCGTATGCGGCGATTTCGTAATGTTCCACGCGCTGGGCCGCACCGATGAGCGCCAGGTCCGCCGGAGCTTCTTCCATTTCTTTGCCTTCAGTGATCACTTCCTGGCCTTCCTCCACCAGTCCGGCCATGCCCTTGCAAGGTTTTGCTTTGGGCTTTTCATCCAGCATCTCGAAGCATTGTTTCAGACGCTCTACGTGTCCCTTGGTCTGTTCCAGGTGGTCTTCAAACGCTGTCCTTAAATCGGCATCCTTAGCAGCCTTGGCCATTTTCGGCAGCGCCTTCACCAACTGGCCCTCGGCGTGGAGCAAGTCCTTCAATTCTTCAGTCAACAATTCTTGTAATAGTTCCATATATGTTTTGACTCCCTGCGATTGGACTCGCTCGCACGCGGGAGGTTTCGTTCAGAACAGCTTGAGTTGACGAGATTGTGGGCGTCTGCGATCGTCGAACACGGTTCGCCCGCCGATCTCACGTGAGATCGAATGTTCATGACGAATAATCGCGTCGAAATTGGCCTCAGGCTGGCGCCGTTCTTCTACCGCCCTGACGAATTGGTCCAGCCGGCGCATGCCATCCAGCTTTTCGCGATCGTCCGCTTTCGCGGAATCGAGAGCTGACCGCAGAACGGAGAGCGACGCGTCATAGGTCTTCAGCGGCACTGGAAACGGATGGCCGTCCTTGCCGCCGTGGGCGAACGAGAAACGCGCGGGATCCGAGAATCTTACGGGCGCTCCGTGGACTACTTCGGCAATCAAAGCAAGTGATTGCAACGTGCGCGGCCCCAGCTTTTCCAACAGTAGCAGCGATGCGAAATCGCGCAGATCGCGCTCGTAGGCAACCGCAAGCACGGCGCCCAACCGCTTCAGATCGACATCCTCGGCACGCACATAGTGGCGCAGGGGCATCGCCAGGCGCAAATCTTGCACCGTGATTTCGGGATCCTGGTGGCTGATCTCCAGCAAAGCAGTCTGGGCTGCGACGGCGCCCGCGTCCACCAGATTCATAATTTCGCCCAGATGCTCGCCCGCGATCGCCGCGTGGGGCTCACAGGTGAAATCGCGCACGGTGGCCGAATGCCAGTGGTAACGTCTTGCTAACCCAACCCGATCGTTCAACCCCTGCTGGATGACGGCCCACTCGCCGCCGGCAGTCAACACAAAAGCGTGCAGATAGATCTGAAAGCCGTCCGCGATTGCGTTGTTGTCGATGCGCGCCGTCAATCGACTGGTGCGAGCCAGAGCATCGCCGTCGAGCCCGGTCTTCTCCGCCACGGCGCGCAGTTCATCGGGTGTGTTGCGGGAATGCCTGCCCCGCCCACCGCAAATGTAGATGCCCAACTCGTGCGCTCGGGGATTGAGGCCGCGCTTCAACGCGCCGACCACGGAAGTGGTGATGCCGGAAGAATGCCAGTCCATACCCATCACCGAACCGAGGGCTTGAAACCAGAAAGGATCGCTCAAGCGCGAGAGCAACTCGGAGGGACCGTAATGGAGAAGAACACTTTCGCTGATCGCCGTGCCAAGCCGCGTCATGCGATCGGCCAGCCAGGGCGGCACGCGGCCGCCATGCAGAGGAAGATCGGCGTGACCGGAGCGTCGCATCCAAAACCATTATCCGCCGAACCTTGGAGTGTTACATTCAGAGCAAATGAATAAGACGTTCACTGTGCGAATCCCCGAAGATCTTGCGCAGTGGCTCGAAGAAACGGCCCGGAAGAGCGGCGTGCCCAAGGGACGCATCATCCGCGAGGCGCTCGAGAAAACGAGGAAAGCCGAGAGCAAGCCGTTCCTTCGCCTGGCAGGCACGGTCGCTGGCCCTGCCAACCTCTCTACCAGGAAGGGTTTCTCCCGGAAGTGAAGGCGATAGCGGACACGGGATTTCTCGTCGCGTTCAGCAACCGCAATGATCGGCATCATGCTTGGGCGCGAGAGCTTGCCGAACGTGTCACAGAGCCGCTTCTGACCTGTGATGCAGTGCTGGCAGAAACAGCTTTTCACCTCGGCAGCAGCGCGCTAGCCCTCGCTTTTGTGAATGAAGGATTGGTGCGCCCAGCTCTGGTGCTCGGCGACCATCTCGCCCGATTAACGGAACTATCCCAGCGCTACTCCGGCCGCCAGCCGGATCTGGCTGATTTGTGCCTCATCCGCCTGAGCGAGTTGAACCCCAGGTATTCGGTGATTACCACAGACTTGAATGACTTCCGCATCTACCGGCGCGGGCACCGAGAGGCCATTCCCCTGATTCACCCATCGGCTTAAGAGGAAAGCTGCTCGGCCCTGTCAACCGTGCTATCAGTAAGGTTCCTCTCGGAGGGACACGCCTAGCGCCCATCTCGCCCGATTGGCGTTCAGAGTATTCCACGTTCGCAAGCAAGAACTTTCTGATCGGCTAGAATTCAGGACCTAATTGTGGCGGGTAGAATCAAACTGGGATGAAGGCCTACCTCGTTTCGTACGCGAGCCGACGGTTCGTTCCCGATCAAGCATTGCTGACGGCATCGGCCCTTCGATTCGGCGTCACCGATGTTCGTCCGTGGAGTCAACAAATGCTGCATCGGACGGCCTTTTATTGGGAGAACAAGGCCATCCTGGATTTGAAACGCGGAGCGGGCTACTGGCTGTGGAAACCATTCATCATTTCGGAAACTTTGAAGGAGATGGAAGAGGAGGATTGCCTCATATACTCTGATTCCGGAATGGAGGTCGTTGCGGATCTCACACCCTTGTTTCGAATCGCCTTCGAGCGGGATCTGGTGTTTTTCTCAGGAACCGGCCAATGTCGGCAATGGACCAAGCGCGACTGCTTTTATTTTCTAAACGCTGATGAACCAGTTTTTCATGAAGCTCAAATGGTAGATGCCAGTTTCCTGGTGTTAGTGAAGAATTCATTTGTGAACAGTTTTATGGCCGAGTGGTTAAAGAGCTGCCGAGACCCGCGTATCCTGACGGACGAGCCGAACACGTCCGGATTACCCGACCTTCCAGGTTTCATCGAACACCGTCACGATCAATCCGTCCTTTCGATCCTCGCGAGGCGGGGCAATTTCGAGATGTTTCGCGACCCTTCGCAGTTTGGCAACCATTCCAAAAGCCCAGAGTACCGCGTCGCCGGTGAGTGGACCGGAATCCCCTATTCGACTGAACCATTCCAAAACTCCCCTTACGGGACCTTGCTAGATCATCACCGGGGTAAACTTCTTCGATTTATTTCGCAAAGCTTCCGATGGCGCAGGGACTGAGGAACTCGTGCTTAGGGATTCCGCCGTTCATCGCGATTACTTCGGCGGGAGCAAATTTTCCCGCCCGGGCGGCAGATGCTGGTCCGTCGCGTTCAGCATGATCGCCGCCATGGCGTAATCGCCGATGATGGTCGCCAGTTCCAGCGTTCCCTGCTTGCCGAACGTCTCCACAGCTTTGGCGTAAAGATCGGAGTCGAGCTTGTGCTGATGCAGCAGTTCGCTCGAGAACCTGACGAGCAGCATGTCACGGTCTGAAAACCCGCTAACGTCCTGCTTGCGGAACTTGATTGCGTCAATCAGCGGCTGCGGGACTTTGTCGTTGCGCGCGCCCATTTCGTGCCCGCTCCATTCGTATTCCTGATCGAATTCCCGCGCCACCACTAAAATAGCGACCTCAAAGTCGCGCGGTTTCAGCAGGCCATGAAAGCGAAGATATTGGTTCAGCATCTGGATGGATTCCGCCACCTTGGGACTATAGAGCGAAATGGCGGCGGGTCCAGTCGGCGTCACCGTCTTGCCTGGGCCGCCGGCCAACTCGTCATAGATGCGCTTGCCGTCTTCGTCCAGGTCGTCGCGCTTCACGATCGGAAGGCGGGAGAAGGATTGAGGATCTATGTCTTTCGGCAGATCGGCTGCCGCGGCACTCATCGCCATCACCATCCAGAGAATTATTCGCATCGCTCAAACACTCCAGGCAGGTAGCATATCAAGCGGGTTGCCGCTTTGCATTACAATGGGTTTTACGTCTCGCGCAGTGGCGATATGGGGCAGGTAACTTAAGCGTCCTCACCTACGCCAGATCTGTTGCATACAACTGCATAAGTTGTTTTTTCAGGAGAGTGAAATGGGCAGTTTCTGCCGAGCTAAGGTGTGTTCGTTACTGTTGCCCATCGCGGCTCTGGTGAGCGTTTGCGCGTTCGGCCAGGGCGTGGTGGGGGAGTTCACACCGGACGTTGGATATGATTTGTCGGGCAATTGGAACCCACTGCTTCAAGAGGATTTCCTGGAACGCATTCCCGGCCCCGAACTGGTCAACTATTCCGGCCTTCCGATTACCGAAGGCTCTCGCCTGTGGGGTGAAAGCTGGAACTCTTCGCGCCTCACCATGCCCGAGCACCAGTGCCAGGTGCACGTATCGCCGTACATCTATCGCGGCCCGCTGCAAATGCGGATCTGGGACGAAAAGGATCCTCAATCGCAGAAAATCATCGCCATCAAAAACTACATCAGCACGTACGAACAGACCCGCACTATTTGGATGGATGGGCGTCCGCATCCGCCCGCGTGGGCGGCTCACACCTGGATGGGCTTCTCGACCGGCAAATGGGAAGGCAATATTCTCACCGTTTACACCACGCACATCAAGCAGGGCTGGGTGCGACGCAACGGTCTTCCCGAAAGCGATCAGGCTACGTTGGTGGAGCACTTCATCCGACATGGCGATCACCTGACCCACGTCAGCATCGTGACCGATCCGGTGTATCTCACCGAGCCGCTGGTCAAGTCCCAGGACTTCCTGCTGAACACCAACGCCGGTGGAAACTGGCTGTACCCCTGCGAAGAAGTGGAAGAAGTGGAGGGGCGGCCCAGAGGCGCTGTACCCAACTATCTGCCTGGCCAGAATCCGTTCATCACCGAATACGCGAACATGGTTCACTTACCGCTGATCGCGGCTCTGGGCGGCCCGGCAACGATGTATCCGGAGTTCGAAAAGGTGGTCAAGAATCCGCCTCCTGTCCCGACCAATGTCTTCGAGAAGGATGAGATTGTTCCGATGCCGGTGAAGAACGAGGCGCAGAATCCGGCGCCCACCGACGGCGAGGTTCACATTCTTCCGGTCCAAGGCAACCTGTACATGCTGGTTGGCGCAGGCGGCAATATCGCGGTGCAAGTGGGCAGCATGGGCGTGCTGATTGTGGACACTGGCCTGGCGCAGACTGCCGATAAAGTGATCGCCGCCATTCGCAAGCTGGCGCCGGACAAACCGCTGCAATACATCATCAACACCCACGTCCATCCGGATCATACCGGTGGCAACGAGAAACTGCGCGCGGCGGGCGTTACCATCACGGGCGCCAATGTTACCGGCGATATCGCCGATGCGTCCAAAGGCGCCGCGATTATTTCACACCAGGCGGTGCTCGATCGGATGAGCTCGCAGAGCGGCAACCAACCTGCCGCCCCCACCGGCGCCTGGCCCACCGACACGTTTCTCGGCGATCGCAAGACGCTCTGGTTCAATGATGAATCGGTGGACATCACTCACGAAAAAGTAGCCCACACCGACGGTGACAGTATCGTGTACTTCCGCCATTCCGATGTGATCGCGACCGGCGATATCTTCGTCACCACCGGTTATCCGTTTATCGATATCGCCCGAGGCGGCAGCATTCAAGGCGAGTTGGACGCACTCAACAATCTGCTGGATCTCGCCATCTCCAAGCACGACGAAGAAGGGGGCACCTACATCATTCCCGGGCACGGACGTTTGTGCGACCGTTGGGAATTGATCGAGTATCGTGATATGGTTACTATCATTCGCGATCGCGTTCAGGCCATGATCAAAAAGGGTATGACATTGGACCAGGTGAAAGCATCCAGGCCCACCATGGATTACGATGCCCGCTACGGCGCTGATAAAGGATTCGGAACTACGGACCAGTTTGTGGAAGCGGTGTACAAAAACTTGGGCGGGAAGTAGCCCTGCATGCAGGAATTAGCAGGACAGTATATGATGAAATTTAACCGGAAGGAAAACCTAAAAGGACCCCTATGAAACGAACACTGTTGTTCTTGGTTGTCGCGGCGGCATCCGTGTTGAGCACGCAGGTCAACGTGTATGCGCATCACTCATTTGCGGCCACTTATTTCGAGGATCAGACCGTCACGATCAAAGGCAAGCTGGTACAGTTCCTGTATCGCAATCCTCACTCGTTTGTACACGTGGAAGCTCCCGATGATAAGGGAGAGATGCAGACTTGGGCCGTGGAATGGGGCGCCGGCGGCCAACTGAGCCGCGATGGCGTAACTCGTGAATCTCTGAAGCCGGGCGACGTTGTGGAAATCAAGGGCAACCCGGGCCGCAACCCGGATGACCATCGCATCCGCATGCAGAGCATCACACGCCCGTCGGACGGCTGGAACTGGAAGGGCGTCGTCCAGTAACTAACCGCGACCGTCAGGGAGCGCCGTTTCTCAATGCTCGATCACCTACCTCGATGTAGGACCGCCCACAGCCTTCTGTTGGCTGCCCTGGCTTGTCTTCCAGCGCTGGCGCAGGTGGACTTCACCGGCGAATGGGCTCCTTTATATCACGAGGACGGGCCCGAGCGTCTTCCCGGCCCTGAACTGGGCGACTACACTGAACTTCCCATCAACGCCTCGGCGCGCATGGCAGCCGACACCTACGATGCCGACCGCATTTCAGTGGTTCCGGAGTATCAATGCCGGCCCCATGGCGGCGACTACTCCATGCGCGGTCTCGGCAACTTGCGAATCTGGCGGGATATCGACCAGAATTCCGAGAAGCTGATCGCCTTCCATACGCACCTGCTGGCTTGGGACAGCGAGCGCACGGTCTGGATGGACGGCCGCCCGCATCCACCGGACTGGGCGCCGCACACCTGGCAAGGCTTTTCCACCGGCGTTTGGGAAGGCAACATGCTGACCATCACCACCACTCATCTGAAGACGAATTACATGCGGCGCAACGGTGTTCCCCGCAGCGACAAGGCGATCTTCACGGAGCATTGGGCGCGGCATGGCGATTATCTGACTGTGGTGACGGTGATTGAAGATCCGGTATATCTCACCGAGCCTCTGATGCGCAGCGACAACTGGTATCTGGATCCGGGCCAGAACATCGGCATCTTCGGATGCGAGTACGCGCCGGAAGTGCCGCGGCCGGAAGGAACGGTGCCGAATCACCTGCCGGGCCAGAATAAATTCCTGCATGAGTTCGCTAATTGGTACGGCCTGCCATACGAAGCCACTCGCGGCGGCGCGGAAACTTTGTATCCCGAGTATCAGAAGAAGATCGCCAATGAATATCATCCGCCGAACCACTGCGAGCGCTACTGCAAGTGCACCAGCCTGATCGATTGCAATCTCAATTCGAAGTGACCATGGGCATAGCTAGACTTCTAAGCCGCGCCAGCAGCACGCTCGGAGAGGACGGGAAGTCGTGCACTGGAGAACATCGACTCGAAAAAAACTGGACGGGTGGCGCGCACCAAGCGGTCTTGGGTTTTACGCTCTTCGTCGCTATAGCATGTTTCGCGCAGCCCCCCCAACAAAACCCTGAGAACGTGCAGCTAACGATGGCGCCCGTGCAGGGCAATGTCTATGTGCTCATGGGCGACGGCGGCAACATCACGGTCCAAGTGGGTAAAGACGGAGTGATGCTGGTAGACACCGGTTTCGCGCCGCTCGCGCCGAAGGCCATGGCCGAGATCCGCAAATTATCCAGCGGGCCAGTTCGTTGGATCGTCAACACGCACGTCCACACCGACCACACGGGAGGAAATGCGGAGATAGCCAAGCTCGGCATGACGCACGAGTCGATCGGCCCACCCAGAATCGTCGCGCAGTCCAACGTGCTCAATCGGATGAGCGCGCCTCCCACTGGCAATCAGCCCAAGATCCCCGAAGCCGCGTGGCCCAACGACGAATACTTCCTGCCCAGCAAGGACTTTTTCTTCAATGGCGAGGCTGTCGTGGTTTATCACGTGCCGGCGGCGCACACCGATGGCGACAGCCTGGTGTTCTTCCGCCGATCCGACGTCTTAAGCACCGGCGATGTCTTTACGCCCGGAAGCTACCCGATTATCGATCAGGCGCGCGGCGGAAGCGTGCAAGGCGAAATAGACGCGCTGAACCGGATTATCGATATTACCGTCCCAGCGAAATATCAAGAGGGCGGCACCATGGTGATCCCAGGTCACGGACGCCTCTGCGACGAGGCCGATGTGGTCGAATACCGCAACATGCTGACCGTGATTCGCGATCGCTTTCGGGATATGATCCACAAGGGCATGACGCTGGAGCAGATCAAAGCCACCAAGCCAACCTTGGACTACGACACGCAATACGGCGCCATCACCGGGTTTTGGACCACCGACATGTTCATCAATGCGGTCTTTAAGAGCCTGAGTGAGGGTAAATGATGCGCAGCATCCTACTGCTGGCCGCTTTCTCGCTCGCCTGCTCTGCCTTCATCTTAGCGCAAGGCATTCCGCCGGGACCTGGAATCGGAGCGGGCGGTCCGCCTCAAGCTCCCAAGTCGGCGCAAGCCGCGGCGCCGGCCGACTTCACCGGATATTGGGTTTCGGTGGTCACTGAAGACTGGCGCTGGCGCATGGTAACACCGATCAAAGGCGATTTCGCCAGCATCCCTTTGAACAACGAGGGGCGTAGTGTTGGCAAGGCGTGGGATCCGGAGAAAGATACCGCGGCGGGAGAACAGTGCAAGTCCTACGGCGCTCCCGCGATCATGCGCGTACCGGGCCGCGTTCATATAAGCTGGGCGGACGAGAACACGCTCAAAGTAGAGACGGATGCCGGCGCCCAGACACGTATGTTTCACTTCGCCGGCAAGCCTGCGCTGACCGACAAGCCCAGTTGGCAAGGATACTCAGTCGCCAATTGGGAACGGCCGCTACGTGGGTCGGGCCTCCCTGGATTCGGACTCGGAGCAACTCGAGAAGGTGGCCATGGACGGTCGCTGGAAGTAGTGACCACGCAATTGCGCGCCGGGTACCTGCGCAAAAACGGTCCGCCTTATAGCGAAAATACGGTGCTCAAGGAATATTATGATCTTCACAAGGAGCCGAATGGCGACACTTGGTTCACAGTCACCACGGTGGTGCAGGATCCCATGTATCTGACTGAGCCGTTCGTTACCAGCACCGACTTCAAGAAGATTCCCGACGGGGCCGGATGGAGCCCCAGCGTTTGCTCGGCAAAATGAAACTGGAGACACTGCAATGACTCGAAGATTTCTAGCTCGGACCGTGGTTCCGCTATGCGGCGCAGCCGCTCTCTTGCTGGCGCCCGTGAGCACGCTGGCGCAGTTTGGCCCTCCCCCAGCCCAGGCTCCCCGCCCGGCGAAACAGGTCGCGCCGGAAGATATCACCGGCAACTGGGTCTCGATCGTCACCGAGGACTGGCGCTGGCGCATGGTGACTCCGGCGAAAGGCGATTACACCAGCGTTCCGCTCAGTCAGGATGGGCGCAAAGCCGCGGACGCCTGGGATCCCGACAAAGACATTGCCGCCGGGAACCAGTGCAAAGCATACGGCGCGGCAGCCATCATGCGCGTACCGGGACGCGTTCACATCACCTGGGTGGACGACAACACGCTCAAGGTAGAGACCGACGCCGGGACACAGACGCGGATGTTCCACTTCAATGCGAAAGCGCCGGCCAACGAAGCCCCCAGTTGGCAAGGTTATTCGAGCGCGATCTGGGACGGTCTCAGGCCCCCGCCCCGTGGCCGCGGAGCGAATACGCCTCCTCCGCCCGGAGGCTCGCTGAAAGTTGTCACCACCAACATGAAGCCCGGCTATCTGCGCAAGAACGGGGTGCCGTACAGCGGCAATGCTGAACTAACCGAGTACTACGATCGCACCAACGAGCCGAACGGCGATTCCTGGCTGATTGTGACCACCATCGTGCACGATCCGGCCAATCTGTTTCAGGACTTCGTCACCAGCACGCACTTCAAAATGGAGAAGGACGGCTCGAAGTGGAGCCCCACGGCCTGCGAGGCGAAGTAAGCCAACACGGAGGTAGGGCCTGAAAGCATCCCTTCTTTATCGAATCGCGTCTGTCCTGCTCCTGCTTTTTGCCGTCGGGCATACGGTTGGATTTCTTCAGATCGATCCGCAGTGGGGAGTGGACTCGCTGATTGCGTCCATGCGGTCGATTCACTTCGACGTGCTGGGATCAAACCGGACCTACTGGGACTTTTTTGTGGGCTTCGGGTTCTTCGTTACCGTTTTCCTGGTATTCTCGGCGATATTGACATGGCAATTGGGCGGTCTTCCCGCAGGGACCCTGGCGCTCATGCGCGGGACCGCGTGGGCGCTCGTCATTTGCTTTGGCGCCCTGGTGATTCTGAGCGTGAGATATTTCTTTGTTATTCCGATCGCCTTCTCAATCGTGATTTTTCTTTGTTTGGCTGCGGCAGCCTGGCTTTCGGCGAAGCCAACCCTACGCTAGTTCAGTCCGTCGACATGCGAAGCGAAGTAAGCTGGAATTTTCCCCGGAGTTCGCGCGTCCTACTCTAAATATTGGAGGAGACGTCGTGAAGCAGATTGGTTTGCTACTGCTCGGCAGTTTGATCGCCGCGGCCCAAACGCACCAGCACGGTCCCCCGGAGACTAAGGGAATCGACCTCGCCAAACTTCCGCCGCCGCAAAAGATCGAGGGCATCGGCCAGGCCCATATCCCTATCACCACGAAATCGCCGCAAGCCCAAGGGTGGTTCGACCAGGGGCTCTCGCTGCTGCATTGCTTTTGGTTCTACGAAGCCGAGCGCGCGTTCGAGGAAACGGTTCGCCTCGATCCCGATTGCGCCATGTGTCACTGGGGACTGTTTCAAGCGGTCGATTCCAACGGCGATCATGAGCAGGCCAAGGCGGAGTTGGCGCGCGCCAAGGATCTAGCGCCCATGGCTTCCGACCGCGAGCAGCGCTACATTCGAGCGAGCACCGAGCAACAGGCCAAAAAGGGAGAGGAAGCCACACAGGTCTTCGTCAAAGAGATGGAGGCGCTCGAGGACCGCTATCCCGACGATCTGCAGGCCAAGCTGCTTCTCGCAAGTCAGCTGATCAGCGGTTATGACAGCCACGGCGATCCGCGTCCGGGAGCGCTTTACGGGCAAACGCTCCTGCGCAATCTGTTGCGTGACTATCCTTCCAACGCCGCGGCCAATCACTATTGGATTCACGCGGTAGAAGGAAGCGATCATCCGGAATGGGCGCTGGACAGCGCCGAGAAGCTTGGAAAGCTGGCGCCCGGATCGGGTCACGTGGTCCACATGCCCGGCCACATCTTCTATCGCGTGGGTGATTATGAGCGAGCGCGCGAAATCTTTCTCGAAGCCGCGCGCGTGGATCGCGACTACATGGACCGGCAACACGTCGACATCGACAACGACTGGAACTACGCGCACAACCTGAGCTACTTGATTGCCGACTGCGCAGAGGCCGGCCGCTATCGCGAGGCGATCCAGCACGCCTCCGCGCTGCAGGGCGTGGCGGACAATCCGGACCAATCGTCAAATCCTGCCTTCTACATTCTGCAAATCGGTAGTTCGGCGGCGCGTCTTGCGATTCGATTCGGCGCTTGGGATGACGCGATCAACCAACCGATGAACTTCGGCGTGCCCGACGCCAAACTCGGCGTGGCCGCGCGCGGTTATCGGGACGGCCTGGTCGCCTATGCGCGCGGTATGAAGTCCGCCGAATCGGGAGACCTGTCCTCTGCGGACCGGCACAGCGACACACTGGACGCGCTGCTGTGGCGATTGTCACAGGAGAAAGTAGACGATGACGCGAAGAACATCCGCGATCGAGTGGTTCGGATTTTGCAGACCGCGTCGCTCGATCTTCGCGGAAACCTGGCGGGCTATCGGAGCGCTTCGGACCAGATGCGGCAATTGCTGGATCAAGCAGCCGACCAGGAACGGGAACTCGGCTATTCCGAACCGCCGGTGTATTCGCGGCCGGAGTCGGAATCCTTGGGCCATGCATTGATCCGCGCCGGGAAGTATTCGGAAGCGCGTGAAGCATTTCGGAACGAGCTCAAGGAGCGTCCGCGATCCGGGTTCGCGCTATACGGAATCGCACTGGGCTGGGACCGCGAGGGCAACCATAGTGAAGCCGTCAACGCCTATCGCGACTTTCTGGACACCTGGCGAAACGCGGATCGGAGCCTGCCTCAAATCCAAGCCGCTGAAACCCGCTTGAAAGCCCATAATTAGGCCTCGATCTTGTGCGGGGACTACTTCGTTCCGCTCAGGCTTTTAAACGCCGCTTCCACAAACATGTCGGTGGTCCAAAAGCCGCTGGTCGCCCCATACACCGGATCGTAATCGCGCGTGGGCCGCGCCGCCTTCACCTGCTCCAGCGTCATGCCCTGCTTGATCATGGCTCGAATCCGGTCGCGCAGAACGGTGACCATTTCCTGATAGAACACCACGTCCGCCTGATCGCATAGCCGTCCATGGCCGGGAATCACCATCGTTCCGCCTTCCTGTTTGCCGGCCGGAATGGTAAGAGCGATTAAACGGTTCAGCGCGTCGATAATCCCCTGCAGGCTGCCGCCCCTGGCCAGATCGATAATCGGATAGCCGGTAGTGACGAAGATATCGCCCGCGCTCACCACATCGGAACGACGGAAGAACACAAAGCTATCGCCGTCAGTATGGGCCGCTGGTTGATGAATCACCTGGATCCCCTCGTCGTCGAAATACAGATCCTTTTCGTCGGTGAACGTATCGGTGGGCCAAGCGCCGGAGGGATACGCGGCTTGATTGCCATCCTTGGCGCTCATGCGATCGAGCAGCGTTTGATGCGCGATCACCGACGCGCCCTTGCCCGCATCGGCGATGTCCCCGGTGACGTTGCCGCCTACAATGGTGCTGCCGAGGCCCGCGATCTTCTCATTGCCACCCGTGTGATCGGCATGCACGTGCGTATTGACCACATATCGGATGGGGCCATCGGAAAGCTTCCGGATCGCGGCAATCACCTTGTCGCTCATGTTCGGCAAACCCGTGTCGACAATCAACACACCTTCCTTGCCCACCTGCACTGCAATATTGCCGCCGGCACCCGAGAGCATGTAGACATTGCCCTGGACATGTTGCGTATGCACTTCGCCGTCGTTCTCGGCCGCCGGACGGATCGCGTTCTGTTCAGCCGGCGGGGGTGCATCGGTAGCTGCCACAATCGCGGCCACGTCCGGTGTTGCCGACGCCACTTTCATCGTCAGCCGATATTCGGGATACATGCTCTCGGCGCCGCCGCGTGTAGCCGCAAACGGCACCTTCTCGCGATTCGCAAACTCAGCTAGAAATTTGTTGTCGCCCGGCAAATGGTTCGGCACCGTACCCCTGGGACGCGGCACTTCCACTACCTCCTCGCATGGATAGGGAGCAATCTCCTGGCGCGCGTCGTAAAGAAAATCGGTGGTCCGAACGAATGGTTCGGTCAGATAATCCGGATCATTGATGATTACCATTACAGTCAACCGGTCGCCATGCCGGAACAAATGCTCGGTGATGGTGGCATTTTCACTGCGCGGAATACCATTGCGCCGGATCCAGCCCTCCTTTAAATGCGTGGTGGTGATGGTCAGGACGTCGCCATCCCACTTCCCCGTGGAGAATCCCTGCCAGGTGTGCGCGGCTTCGGACGCTGGATGAGGGCGGCCATCCATCCAGATGGTTCGCTCCGGCGCCTGCCAGGAAATGTGGGTGTGATAGGCGATCAGCTTCTGCGTATCGCGATCGATTTCCTTGGAGATGCGCAGGTTCGCCGGGCCGCGCCAAGCGTAATCGGAGGGATGCGGGCGGCACTGATTCTCGGGCAGCGTCAGCAGGGATGCATCCCAGCTGTCGCCCCGCAGACGCGCGGCATCGTTGATCGGAAGCCCGAGATAGTCGCCGATGTCGGGGCCCGGAATGCGCTCCAGAAAATCTTCGTCAAACTGGGGCGCCCACTCGCCCGTCGGATCCATTTGCGCCAATCCCGGAACAGCCAGTAGAGCCGTCAGCAAAAGCAGCTTGGCATTTCGCATCGCACACACCTCGCGTAGTTTCACACTATCACAAGGGTTTGGCGATGACTTGCGGGAACCGCACTTTCATGAACAGAATCATGACACCAGCCAGCGAACAGGCGCCGGCCCGGGTTTTCCCGTGCCGGCGCCCGATCCAGTCTGGGGCCAGACCGCCGGAGGCATTTTGCCCCGCGGCTAGCGGTTTGCCCCGCGGCTAGCGGCCGTTTCTGCGGTCAAATCGACCAAACGATGGCGTGAATTGGAACAGGTCGAAAAGGTCGCTGATCGCCGGAGTGTTGTCCGGCACATAAGGGTTGGCCGGGCTTATGATCGGGTTCGGGAAATTGTCCCGGCTGCGGCTTGTGACCGGAGTCACGCTCCAGTTCCTCTCGATGAATTTGAGGATTGAGACATGATCCGCATAATCGTGCGAGATGTGCCCTTGTCTGGTATAGGGCGACACCACCATCAGCGGGATGCGGGTGCCGTCACCGAAGTAGTCGAGCGGCTGAATGTAGCCCGAGTCGTAATAGCCGCCGCCCTCATCAAAGGTGATCATGATCGCCGTTTCGCTCCACAGTTCCGGGTTAGCCTGCACCGCGTCCACAATCTTCTGCGAGAAGCCCTCGAAGAGGTTCAGTTTCGAAGATGATGGATGGCCGTCCACCAGCCCGCTGGGCTTAACAAACGAAACCGCCGGCAGTGATCCGGACTGGATATCGTTGTAGAGATTGCCGGTGTCCTGAATGTGCGCCGTGCGGACAGCGGCGTTGGTCATGATGGAGGTGTCGTACTGGAATGGGTTGCAGATGTTGCAGTACTCGTCGGTGTTCGCGCCGATCGCTCCGTAGTTGAGCTGATAGGGATCGCCGACATAGTTGTTCCACTGATCGCCGTAATACTTCCACGAAATGTTGGCCGTGATCAGTTTATCGCCAATGCTTGGCACTGAGGAAGGTGGAATCGTGAACACGGTATTGTTCGCATTGGTGTCCGTGAAGGCGTTGTTGCCGTTACCGAAGTAGCCGGGATTGTAATTGTTCAGCAGATAGTAATGGCCGGCTTGGCAGTTCGAACTGATCGGATGGGGCAGAGACTGGAGGTAGTTTACAATCTGAGCAACTCCGGGCTGAGTTAGATCCGAACAGTTGGTGTAGGATCCTCCGCCGAAGGAAGCAGAACCATACGAACCACCGCCGTAGCCATCCTCCGCATACCAGTTATTGGTGCCAGGGGCAGGATTCGGATTTTCCACTTCATCTACAGTGCCGGCGTTGGGCGTTCCCGCGGCTACCATTACGTCGTGAGGTGGAGTGGCCGCGTTCCCCTTCCCATCGCTAAACCAGATTGCGTCGCCGTGGCCCAGCATGATGTGGTTCGCTCCCGTGCCGCCTGCCACCGATTGGTGGAAATTATCGCTCATGGCGTAATTGTCGGCCAAGCTTTTGAAGTAGGGAGCGTCGCCATTTTGGACATTGTAAAAGCCCATGGCCGTCGACCCTTCACCCGTTGTCGTCAGGCCAGGCACATAATTTGCGCTGAAGTTGGACGGCTGTGCCACACCATTGGCGCCGGCGCCGACGGTGGTTTCCACCCAGGGGAACAGGCTGGAGTTGCAGCCGGAAGGGTTTTCATAAGTGGATTGGGCCGCGCTGCAATCCATCTGCTGCCACATCTGGTAAAAGCGATGGACTGGACTTGCGGCGTAGGAATTGTAGAAGAAACCCGTCTCGTTCGTCAATTGGAAGGGTCCTGGCGGCAATGCCTTGACATTTGCAATTCGCGTGTCCGGCACCTTCCCCGTCAATCCGCTGCCACCGGAAACCAAATACGGATAGTAACTCGAGGGCAATCCATTTTCGGACTGCTGCGCAAGAGTCAGGCTGTCACCCTTAATGTAGGAGTCGGTCGGACCGCCCGCGAGCGGCGCCGGGAGAACCTGGCCGGGGAACGCAACCTTGGCCGGGCTCAACAGGAACGTGTCGGGCGACTGATCCGCGGAGGCGCTCTGCTGCGCCTTGGAGAAATTTGGCCCCGGAGTACCGTCGGCGTTTATGATCCCCTCTGAAAGCAGATTCCAGATTAATTGATTGCCTCCGGGTTGGTAAGTGGCAAAGACGTGGTCGAAGGTGCGGTTTTCGCCAATGATCACGATCAAGTGTTTAATCGGCGTGGTGGTATTGGTGTCGCCGGTTTGCTGGCCCTTCAAAGCTGTGCCTGCAATCAGCGTGAACAGTGCGAGGGAAGCCATCCCCATGAGTCGGAGCTGCGAGGCATTTGGCGTAAGTCTTCTGACGAACATTGATTCTCTCTTTCTGTGGCGATCCGAAGCCAACGCCGTCCAGTATCGATCACGATAGTTGCAGCCCGATGTTCCTCGCGTGAATTTAGAGTTAAAACGACGGTGCAGGTTCAACGCGAATCAGTCCCATCATTCCGCCGTCCTCGTGTTCCAGCAGATGGCAATGAAACACGAACGTGCCGACCGCATTCGGATCGCGAAAATCCATCCGCAATCTCACGCTTGGATATACCAGCATGTTGTCCTTGTAGTAAGGCACATTCACCGTATCGCGCAGAAACGGCTCGTTCGCTGGCTTTCCGAGATAATCGAGCAGCAAAAAATGCAGTTGATGAATGTGGAAGTCGTGCAGTTCGTTCGACCGGTTCTCGATGATCCAATCTTCTACCGTTCCCTGCTGCGCGACGATGTCCGGCAGGCCCGAGCGTGGATCAAACTGCGTGGGCGTTTTGCCATCTACCGTGATGTAGAATTCAGTAGCGCTGTTGGGATTGTTCGGATCGCTCAGCTTCTCAGAGAAGTACAGCCTGCGGGTGCGGACGGGAGCCACGTCTCCCAGCCATGCCAGGGAAGGCGGAGGAAGCGGCTGGGACGAGGCGGCGAGCAGGGAGCGCGGCTCTGGCGCATCTTCGAAAGCTCTTATCGTGGCAATCATCCGGTTGGGATCGTTTTCGCCGCCTGGTCCCGTATCCACGGTGCGCGTCACTAGCAGCCCCGTCGTGCCTAGAGGAGGTCCTTTCACAATAAATTCCACACGCGCCCCCGGCGGAACTCCGAGATGGGTCTGCCAGCTCACGAAATCTCCCGACGTTCCGTTTTGATTGAGAGGGACGCCATCCAACGCGACCAGCCCCAGCGACTGACGCGCGCGATTGAACAGAACCTCCAGATTGAGATACGTAATGGCCGAGGCATTCAATACACGCCACAGCTGACGTTCTCCGGGTTTCATCGTAATTACAGCCGGCGGATAATCGGGATACGGAACAGGCACAAAGTTGATCGAAAGATCCTTGGCTGGCTTGCCGAAGCCCGTCCCGTTGTTGGCTGCATCTCCGTCACGATCGATGAGCATCTTGGGCACCACCGGCTCCGACTTGGAGGGCGGCGCATCCGGGTTCAGCAAATCTTGATCGCGAATAATCAGGACCCGCTCCGGCAATCCGGCAACCTGCTTATTGGCGCGCTCGATTCCTTCGATGATGAGAGCGCCCGACGCTCCACCCAGAACTTGCACTTTACTGAATCCGTGGATGTGAGGATGGTACCAATACAATCCCGGTGGCTCGTCCACGGGAACGCGAAAGCGATACTCAAATGGCGCATCGCGTGGACTGACGGAGGTCTTCAAAACGTCGTCTTGATGGCAAACCGGAGGAATGGTCAACCCATGGAAGTGAAGATTGGTCGACGTCGCCGTCATGGCGCCACTCACACACGGGTCTCCGCTCTTGCCGGCATGCGCGTGGTGCCCCGGCATGTGGCTTGTATCCGTCAAATCATTCTTTAAATGCAGGATTAGGAGATCGCCAGGCTTGAGTCTAAGATTGGGCGATAAGTTTCCGTTACCATCCATGTAACAGTAGCGAGTGGAACCGTTTGGCTCGGTATAGTTGCGAATCGTCAAATCGACCTTCAGTACGCCGTCGTGGCTCCGTAAATCTTCCGGTTCTGTAATAGCGCTTCCGATCGCAGAGCGGGCACAGGCATTGCCCGGCGGCTCCTTGGCGAGGACTACGGCAGTCACAAGCGCACAGAGGACGAGTTGTTTCACGCCTGCTTAGTGTCTTACAGGCAGGTCAAAACCGAATGAATGCGCGATTACGCCCCGATGACATTTCTACGAGCGCAAGATCGTTGCGATAGCCGTCACTTGCTCCTCGAACAAGCCAGCGGCTGATAGCGGTTCCAAGGCCTCTTTCATCGCCGCTTCAAAGGCCGGCCTCCGCTCGCCAAGCACCTCGGGCGAAGTTGTCGAAAGCGAAAGCGCTCGCCCGATCAAATCCGGAATCGTCACCCGATGGGCCACGGTTACTTCAACGTCCTCAACCTTCCGGAATCGCGAGCCACGGAACCAGTCTTCAAGATTAATGCGATAGCGGGCCTCGTCCGGATCCGACGACCACGCCCGGCGAACGTCGTGGAATTTACCGGTCCATCCCTGCGATGCCGCGCTCTCGTTCCTGGTGCCGCAAATCGCAATCCAGCCATTCCTATCGACTAGCCGTTCTAGTACGGCGAGGGCTTCTTCGCGATCGAACCAATGCAGCGCCCGGCCGATGGTCACCGCTTGAAAGAGTCCGATATCCACCGGCAGATCCTCGATCCGCGCCTGGATCAGGTCGAGGTGAACACCGGCGCGAGCCGCCTCCACGCGCGCAGCCTCCAGCATCTCCGTCTCCACGTCAACACCCACGCACGATTTCACGTAGGGGGCAAAGCCGACGGCGAGCAACCCGGGACCGCAGCCGATGTCGATAAGCCTCTGGCCGTGATCGAGCTCCTCGCGCCGCGCCACCTCTCGAAAGAAACTAGCGGGATAGGGCTCGCGGTAACGGGCATAAAAAGGAACGGTCGAATCAAAGCGGCCCACGTGGAGTCCACCGGAATTCTAGCAAAGACCCGGCACAATTGTGGCGGGCCAGTGTGAACGAGCTATTCTTTGCTAGGAGCTCCCTTCATCCTAAAGATTGCTCATATTGATACCGGCAGGGATTTTCGCGGCGGCCAGGACCTATTGTTATCTCTAGCGCGAGGATTGAAGCAGCGGGGACATCGCCAGTTGATCGTCTGCCCGGAAGGCAGTCCGCTCTGGCAGCGCGCGGCTAAAGAAGAACTGGACTTGATGCCGCTCGGAACCGCCGGCCAGCTACGCGCCCAAATCCGTGACCAGCGGTTCGATATCGTGCACGCGCACGATGCTAAGGCGCAGACCATCTCGTTTCGCGCTTCGCTCGGTCAGCCAGTCCGCCGCGTGGCTAGCCGGCAGGTCGCGTTCACGCCCCGGCATCCGCTGATCCATCGCTGGAAATACAGCCGCACGTGCGATGGAGTGATCGCGAATTCCGAATCCGTACGACAGGTGCTGATCGCGGCCGGGGTCCCGGACTCGCACATCGAAGTTATCCTGCCGGGAATCGAAATGCCGAAGGAATCGGACTTGCGTGCCAAGGCGCGTGCGCGATGGGGCTTCTCTGACAACGACTTCGTAATTGGACACGCCGGCGCATTCACCCGCGAAAAAGGCCAGGACGTAGCTCTCGAAGCCGCGTTGCTGCTTGCGCCAAAGTTGCCTCGCGCGCGCATGCTGCTGGCTGGCGATGGGCCCGAGAAATCGCACCTGGACCACGACGCGTCTCCCATTGCGCAGTTCCCTGGTTTCATCGACGATTTGGACGAATTCTACGCCGCGCTCGATCTCTACATCATGCCTTCGCGTTCGGAAGGTTGGGGCTTGACCGCTTTACGCGCCATGGCTTTCGGAATCCCAGTGATCGCAAGTAACGTCGGCGGCCTTCCGGAGCTGGTGGCAGACACCGGTTGGCTGGTTCCGCCCGAATCGCCCGA
>Ga0206814_10049_pt2 | contig 29903 bp, 26 predicted proteins | sample Alteio_BWOrgCont_90_FD_152850 | JGI IMG/M metagenome (GOLD analysis project Ga0206814, IMG submission 152850) | Enriched cells from forest soil in Barre Woods Harvard Forest LTER site, Petersham, Massachusetts, United States -... | ecosystem: Environmental > Terrestrial > Soil > Temperate forest >...
CTCTCGCTTCGAGCGGAGTTAAATCGGCCTTCGGTACCGCGACTTCGGTCGGTGGTTTTCGATTTTAGTACTGGTAAGACGGAGAGCAAGGTTTGGTTCGGTTGGGACTGAAATGTCCATCCGACCGATGGTCAACGCCTCTAACTCCCCTGATTTACTGATAGATTTACTGATAGGTCTTAGCATCGATCTAAGGGAGTTGAACGGCAATCTTTAAAGTCAGTGACGGAGTACTACTGGTAAGGGAAACGGCAACGCTGTTTTAACCGGAGTAATAGCGACGGGCATGGAGGACAACATGGCGGAAACAGCTCGAGACCTCGGACGACGCTGGTTTGACGAAGTCTGGAACCACGGGCGAAGGGAAGCCATCGCTGAAATAATGACGCCTGAGTGTGTTGTTCATGATGGCGCAACTGATTCAAGGGGACCGCAGGGGTTTTATCCGTTCTTCGATCGAATGAATGCAACCTTCTCCGAGATCCGGCTGGTCGTGGAAGACACCATCGTGGAACGCGATGCAGCTTGCATTCGATGGACATGCACGGCAAAGCATACCGGCGCCGGCCTTGGTATCCCTCCAACCGGAAAGACCGTTCATATAACCGGCATTACAGTCTTGCGCGCGTCTGATGGCAGAGTCGTCGAAGCTTGGCAGAACTGGGACATGCTGGGAATGATGGAGCAGATGCAAGGCGCCGTTAAGAAGGCAGCGACCTACATGGGCCCGTCTTAGTTGCCACTCTTACGAATCGCGTCTTTGCTCTTGCCAATGGCTCCGCCGCATGACGGCGCTCCGCAGGAGCATGGAAAAGTCCGCACATCCTTATCGAAGTTGTAGTTGACGGTCAGCTCTTCGCCGGGTTTGATACTGCGCAGGCTCATATAAAGGACATGGCCCTTTTGGATGCGGCTTACCAGGTTGGGATTGCAGCTATGGTTGATGATCTCGGCTCCGCTGCCGTCCACGGAGCCGTCCAGCGTCCAATAGGGATCTACGGCGAACAGATAAGTGTAGTCGCCGTCGCCGCGAATTTTGGCTTCTTTGCGATTCAGGCGCTTCCCGGTATACTCAATCACCTTACGATTCGCTGGAATACGCTGGCCGGCGAAGACTCCGTATCGATGGATTTTGGAGCGTCGGATCAGAAGCTTGAAACACGCGAACTTCTCGTTGATTCTGGGCGCTTTAACCAGGTCTGTTCCCATGCGAATGATCTATTTTAGCGAACCTCGCTCCGCGTAGGGCGGACTTTTCAGCAGCCCTATTGCCGACTCCAGGATCCGCCGATCAATAAGGTGTCCAACCTAGGACGAGTACAGGAGACGCCGTATGACCACTACTGACTTCGCAACCGACGGAGTACTGCCAAACTCGCCAATTGAAGATCCACAGAATGAGTCTGGGCAGCCGGTGTCCGGCGGGGCACCCAGGCGCATCAAAGGCTTGCTTTTCGGGTTTGCCAGTGTGACTGTCGGGCTCGCGCTTGGAATCTGGTATGTGGGTGTTCGCATAGTTTCCGCCGATGAAATCGGGCCGGCCACAACCACCCAAGGGGCGTTTACGAAAGATTCGAGAACTCTGTATTTGCAAATGGCTTCGCGCGGGTCCAAACAAGACGAGAACTCTTTGAGGTCACTTGAAAACAAAGGATTTCGCGCGCAGGTCCAGGCGCGGGATGAGGACCATGCACGCATCCTGATCGGTCCTTTTACGACTCATGCGGAGATGGAAGAGGCGCAGCGCAAACTGCAATCGGCAGGTGTTCTGGCCGTTGAGACGGCATACTGACAGGCGGCGATTCTGGTATCCTTCAGTTTTGGCGGTCGAGCGCGGCGCCGGGCGATGTAGGGGCATGCAGCGAGCAGTTTCATTCAAGGTCAGGCGCGAATGTCCCTGAAAATAAGAGTTCGTTCCGGCAGTATTCCCACTCGTCCCCGTGTTGCGCGCGGTTACCGGATTCGCCCAACCTCCTTCATCCTTTCTATTGGCTTTCACGTGCTGGTGGTGAGCGCCTTGCTGTTAGCGCCGCATGTCGAATCCCAAGATCCGGCGCACAACAAGCCGATTTATGAAGAGCTGATCAAGCCCGAAGAGAGGAAAATCGTCTGGTATAGCCCTCCCAAGAAGGCGCTGCCGGATGTTTCCGCGGAGCGGAGAATCGGGACATTCCCCATCCCGCGAGCGCCCAAAAAATCGGAGATCGCGATCATCGCGACAGCGCCCAAGCCTAAATCGGTGAAGCAATTCATTTGGCAGCCCGTGCCCAAAGTGGAAATCCGGCAGGACCTCCCAGCTCCCAACCTGATCTCCCGGGCGGCCATGGCGATCCCGGCCCCGCCTCCGCCTCCAGAGCCTAAACCCCAGGTCGACAAGCCGGACACGCAAGGCGCGAAATCTCCGCAACCGAACATCTCGCCGCCCGCCCCAAACGGGGACGTGAACAAAGCGAGCGCCAACACGCAACCCGTGGAGATCCCGAAACCGCGCAAAGCTTTTGTTCCACCGCCTCCCACCCAGCATCCCGCGCGTGCCGTGATTCCAGTGCAGACGGCGGACGTCCCGCTGCCAGACGTCAACATTTCCGGCGCAGCATCGGCGCGAGCCGCGCTCCCGGATGGCATCGGCGCGCCGTCGTTCTCAAAGGGCGCGCCGCCGCCTCCGAACGCTCCGCCCGGTCCAGAAAATCAGGCCGGCAACGGCAAAGTGGATATCGCGGTGGTCGGGCTGCATCCCAATGACAAGGGGGCAGTACCCGACGGTTCGCGGCCAGGCCAATTTGCGCAAGCTCCTACGGTGGGCGAGATCGCCACAGGTGAGGTGAAAGGCGGCTTCGGAGTGCCGAACCTGACCATTGACGACCGCAAGGCGGTGCCGCCCCCGCGTGTGGATCCTCCGCGAAAGATCGTGCTGTACTCCGATCGTCTGCGCAGCCTGCCGGTTTCCACCTTGTCGGTTCCGCTGCACCCGGCATCGCGCACCATTCCTGCTTCGATCGAAGGAAGATTCCGGGGCCGCAATGTCTACACCATGGTGATTCCGATCGAGAATCTGGCGGAGTACTCGTCCGACTGGATCATCTGGTTCGCCGAGCGCGACGCAAAGCCCGGGGCTGACGTTCTGAACGTACGCGCTCCCGTTCCACTGCGCAAGTTCGAATCGGTGGAACCGATAGCGCCGGGTGCAAGAAAGGAGTTGCGCGTTCAGTTAGCCGGCGTCATCACGAAAGAAGGCAAGCTGGAGGTGCGCGCCTTGCTCAGGAATCTCGCTCCAGCGTTGGAAACCGCCGTGCTTCGAGACGTGAATTCGTGGGAGTTCAAGCCCGCCACGCAGGATGGAACTCCGGTGGACATCGATATCGTTCTCGAAATACCGTTTAGCCTTCCGCCGCAGGTAGCGCAAGGCTCCGGTCCGTAAAATCAAAAAAAACACGCGGCCCGGTTAGGACCGCGTGCTCATTTGCAGACTCACCAGGAGGCGAAAAACTACGCGTTCGCTCGTGCAGCGCGTCGCTTCTGATATACCACGCCCGCTCCACAAAGCAAGCCGGCCAGCAGCAGGCCGTAGAATCGCGGCTCAGGAACGGAGGAAGGGACGCTGGACGTGATCGAGTTCAGCAGAAGATAAGTACAGTCGGCCTGGATGCCGATAAACTCGATCGGATCTCCGCTCGTCGTGCTGGTGACGACTTGAAATTGAGAAGTGGTTGCCCCGCCATTTTTTGTACCCACCGAAATAGGTGATGCATCCTGCTTGGTCATGCTGCTCAGGTTGGGAGGAGTGTTGGTACCTGAGGGAACCGTCTCGGTGTAGTAGGTGAAGGTGTCCGCGACATCGCCCTCTTGCATCAAAAAGCTAAGCGTGGTCCCGCTGGGAATCGCATTGGGACCTGTTTGGCTCACTTCGATGAAGAGCATCGCATCGTAACGGGTGTCGCCAAACATTTTGTCCTGAATTCCTTGCTGGCCGGTGTAGGGGCTGCCGCCTTCCATATTCACATACGGGCCGATGCCGCTGGCCAGATTGCCTTGAGCACCCTGCTGAACCTCGAAGAGCCCATTTACGGGATTCAGCGGGCCCGAACCCACGATCGTATTCTGGTCCATCACTAATTCCGGGAAAATCGTGATCGTTTCGCCGCCCTGGGTGAAGGTCACCCCGTTGCTGCCGGAGCCGCAGGACGCCAGTATGTCAAACGTCCAAGTGCTCGTGTCGCACGACGCGGCCATCCCCGCCACGCACATCGCGCAGCCCATGGCCAGCGCCGATAATACTCGAATCATCAATCAACTCCTCCTGGTATACAACTGTCAAATGCAAATTCGGTAGCACCCAGCATACGGGATGATCCGGCGGAAATCCATAGCATCGGACCGATTTTTCGCGTGTAACGGCCGGTAAAATCAAAATTGTAACTCCTAGTACGTACAGCTCTTACCAGTTTCGCTTGACATTTGTAACGTAGCGAAGAGGAGCAGTTAGTTGATCCGGCTGATTAAGTCAGTAACTCCGGCTTCGACCTCCTTCGATGGTCGCAGCCGAAGAGCTCGCGTAAGGATCGCCTTGGCCTTGGCCCGATCACCCATTTGGAAATAGGCCATGCCCAGGTGGTAAGTGAAAATCGGTTCGTTCGGATAGCTCCGGGCCAGGCGATTGAATATCTGCATGGCTTCCTCGTTCTGACCCTTTTTTAGATAGATGAAAGCTAGCGTGTCCTCGAAGTAGGGCTGCCGGGGCGCCTTGTTTACGGCTGTCTTCGACAACTTCAAAGCTTCATCCAGATCGTCCCCATTCTTAGCCAAGAGGAAAGCCAGGTTATTCATCGCTGCCGCGTCATCGGGTTTCTGATTCAAAGCTTTCGTCGCCATGGCTTTGGCCTCCTGATGCTGATTGTCCATTTCAAGCAGAGTAGAAAGCATGGCGTTGGGGCGTGGATCTTTGGGTTGAAGGAGTGCGGCTTTTCGCAGGCTGTCGATGGCGCGGGGGTAATCTCCGCGCAGACGCCACACGTTCGCCAGCTCGATTTGTGGATCGATTGAATCGGGGGTTTTGTCGGCCAGGCGTTGGAGATCGTCGATGGCTTCGCCAAACTTTCCGCAGCGCACGGCGGTGACGGCTGTCAGATAAAGTATCTGCGGCGATCCATGGGAGCGGTTCAGCTCCTGATGGAGCCTGGCCAGGGCCTGCTCCGGATGTTTCTGGGCCAAGTCGATATCCACCAGACCTGCAATGGCCCGCACTTCGCCGGGATTGGATTTCAGTATTTTGTTGTACACGGCTTCCGCATCGGCGAAGCTCTTCTTCTGAATATCCAGCCGCGCGATCTGGATACGGACATCCACGGAATCGGGCACCTGCCGGGAAAGATTGCCAAGCACGGTTGAGGCACGATCCAGCTCGCCTGCCTGCATCAAAGAAGTACCCAGAAGCATTTGTGCGCGATAATTTCGCGGGTCGATTTCCACAGCGGCTTCGGCGTGTTCCACTGCTTCCGCAAAACTCCCCATTCGGTTCAAGATATCGGCGAGGGAGACTTGAGCATCCAGAAAACCTGGATTCTTTTGGACCAGTTGCTGCAGTTCCGTTCGCGCTCCTCCGGGATTTCCGCTTTCGAGCAGCGCTTTGGAGAGAGCGAACCTGAGGAAGGTATTATCGGGATTCTTCTCCACCAAAGCTTGGAATTGTTGTAAGGCTTCACGCGTTTTCTCGGAGCCGCCGCTCGCCAGGAATAAGCCGGCACGCAGCGCGAGCGCTTCCTTATCGTCGGGCTTTCGATCTAATACCTCGCTTAATATTCGGAGGGCCTCCGGCTTTTTGTCTTCAAGCAGCAGGACGCGGGCGATTCTGTCTTCGTAGTCGGTCTTGTCCTGAACCTCGCCGGCCATCCCCACCGTGTACTGATCGAGCGCAGCGGCCCAGTCTCCGGTTGCCGCGTAGAAATCGCCAGCTTTGAGATGGACTTTGGGATCGCCGCCCGGATTGGCCAGGAACAGCTGCATCGCCTTTTCCATTTCCGGCTTGTTGTGGGCGAGTGAATAGAAACTGGCAAGCTGAAGAATGTACTCTCCCTTTTGCGGATTACCGGTCACCTTCCGGTTCAGAATGTTGGCTGCATCGGCGCTGCGGTTGGTGGAAGTGTACAAGCGGTAGAGCTCGTCGTAAACCTCCGCCGCGGTCCGGTCGTTTGCGATAAACGCCAGCCCGATCCTCTCGGCTTCCGCGGGTTGGTTGTCGCGGATCAGCGCGTTCATCAAACTCAAGGTCATCTTCTGGTCCCGAGGATTCAATTCATACGCCCGCCGGAAGCGTTCCACGGCTTCCTCCGGCCGCCGCTCCAGCATGGCTATGTAACCTTGAATCCGTAATCCCTGGATCGAATTAGGGTCGTGCCTCAGCCATTTTTGACTGTACTTAACGAGCAGGTCGTAAAGAAATTTGGGGCGCTTAGGATTGCCGAGGAATGAGCCCAAGAGCAGATCGGCCAGCTCGGCTTTGACCCCCTGATCGCCGGGCATCAGCCGAACGGCTTGCCGCAAATCCTGCAAGGCTTCGGCCGCCTTATTCTGCTTCAATTCAGCCAGCGCCGCTTTGTAATACGCCTCACCCAACTTGGGATCCTTATGAATGGCGTTCCGGTAGTGCAAGCTTGCTTCCTCAAAATTTCCCCGATCAAACGCGGCGTTGCCCTTCTCCAGATAACTCCTTGCACTACGGCAACCTGCCAGGAAAAGAATCGAGAGCAAGACGAGGCCAGACAGACGGCCCATAGCGCTAAGGGTATTCATCGGAGAATCAAGTTTACCCAAGGGTCCCGCGCCATCACAGCGCCTCCCGTAATGAACGTACTAACCAACTTGCCCGATTAATTCTTGTGGCACTGATCCGACGAGACTCGCAAACCGTTGTAAACACAAACAATCGAGTGGAAGGTACTGGTACTAACACGCGTAAGGTCATGACCATCATCTTATTGCCGACCTACGCCGCCCGCCTTAATCTGAAGCTGCAATGATAAGCGGATCAGCAGTGGGAGCCGCTAGGAGTAGGCAGGTGGTTTTGTAATGATCCGGCGGACTAGGGCGTCCAATTTGGACTCAGATAGACGGCAGTGCGAAGCCCTTAGTTGCGGACGGGTCGTACTAGTACGTTGTAAATCGGAATGTTCTTGGTTTTAAGAGGTTTCGGGTGTCAAATACTAGGGTGGGCTGAGGTTGAAGCGAGCCTGGATCTAAACGATCACTGCTCGCAACCGCTTTAGGAGGAAGCCGCCAAGTTTGCACCCTTAGCCAGAGTTTTTTAGGAGAATTCTTTGTTTCTCATATTCACGCTAGGTGCTCTCGCGGTGGTCCTGGCCCTGGTTCTCACTCCTTTGGTCCGAGACCATGTGGGCAAGTGGGGCTTCCTGGATCATCCCGACGGTGTGCGTAAGAAACACGCAGGTCCAATCCCCCGGGTGGGAGGAATCGCGATCGTTGTTTCCTACATCGTCACCTTCGCCATTGCACTGGCTTTGCCCTTTACCTATACCGAGTATCTACATAAAGCGCTTCCTGAGATTCTTCCTCTTACCCTGGTGGGATCAGTGGTGTTCTTGACCGGGGTGCTGGACGACGTGATTGGTCTGGCGGCTTGGCAGAAGCTGATGGGAATTCTCGGCGCCAGCGTGCTGGCGTACTTCGCAGGCATCCATGTGGACGTTCATTTAATCCATGGGCTGCCCGCTTGGCCTTGGCTCGGATTCGCGATCACCGTGATTTGGCTGGTAGGTTGCACGAACGCTTTTAACCTGATCGACGGGATGGACGGTTTGGCTGCTGGAGTGGGTTTAGTGGCGTCCGTGACGATGCTGGTTGCCGCTCTCACTCAAAGTAACCTGCCGCTGGCTTTGGCAACCATGCCGCTGGCCGGGTGCCTGCTCGGGTTCCTCCGTTACAACTTCAATGGAGCTTCGGTCTTCCTAGGGGACAGCGGCAGCCTGCTCATCGGGTTCATGCTGGGCTGCTATGGCGCTCTGTGGAGCGAAAAGTCGGTTACGTTGGTAGCCCTCACCGTGCCGCTGCTAGCCGTTTCCATTCCTCTGATCGACGTGGTTCTCTCGATTCTGCGCCGTTTCCTGCGGAACCGGCCGATCTTTCAAGCCGACCGCGGTCATATCCACCACCGGCTCCTGGACCTGGGTTTGAGCCCCAAGAAGGCAGTCCTAACCATCTACGGCATCTGTGGCGTGGTGGCGGTATTGTCGCTGCTGGCGAGCGCGCTGCACAATCAATATAGCGGCTTAATCGTCATCTTGTTCGGTGGCGCCGTTTGGATCGGCATCCGCCAGTTGGACTACACCGAATTTGCCTCGGCCAGCCGCATGTTCCTGGGTGGAAAGTTCCGCCAGATCATTGACGTCGAAGCCCGCATGGCCGATTTTGAAACTTCGCTTTCGAAAGCCTCCAGTACGGAAGAATGCTGGGCTCAGGTTCGCGCCGGCAGCCAAAGCTTCGGATTTCACGAAGTGCGAATGTGCCTTTGCGGTCGAGTGTTTGAAGAGGCCTCGTCCGTGGGCCCGGCAAAGCCACGCTGGCAGTTGAGAATCCCTCTGCCTAACTCACAGTACGTGAATTTCGGCCGGGATTTTGATTCCGATATGAACCCGCTCGTGTTGAGCGCTTTCGTTGAGGCTGTGCAGCGCGGCTTGGAAGCGCGAGCCGAGGCCTCGGCAACCGAAGTGATCCGCATGCCTGCGGCAGCCCGCTACTATGGAGCGGGATCAACCGGCGGCGATCTCAAGCGCGCTGCGCGCTAACGGCTTTCCGCCGCAACATTCGCCCCCAGGATTGTTTTGCATAATTCTGCTTCTACCGCCTCGCAAATGATGTGATACGTGACCGCGTGAACTTCCTGGATTCGCGGCGTCGCTGACAGCGGTACAGCCAGCAGCACGTCCGCATATTCGGCCATCGCACCCCCGCCCTGTCCGGTGAGGGCGATCGTGGATGCTCCCAATTCGCGGGCTGTCTTGAGTGCGGCGACTACGTTTTCCGAGTTCCCGCTGGTGGAAATACCCCACACCACGTCGCCTGGCTTCCCGAGCGCCTCCACCTGCCTTGAGAACACGGATCGATAGCTGTAGTCGTTGCTCCAGGCCGTGAGAACGGCGGGATCAGTGTTTAGGGCGATCGCCGGCAGCGCCTGGCGCTCCTTGAAGAAGCGTCCCACCAGTTCGGCGCAGATGTGCATGGCATCGGCGGCCGATCCGCCATTGCCGCAAACCAGCAGTTTGTTGCCGGCCGAGAGCCGTTCGACGAGTAACTCGATAGCTTCCGAGATCCGAGCCGGGTAGGACGTGGAGCAGACGGATTGCAAGCTGCGCGCGGCTTCTTGAAACGCAACTGCAGCGGCAAGCTTCAATGTATAGGCGCCTCCTTACTGATAGTACCTTAGGTCTAGGATTTTATTGACGCGCGTCGCGAAACTAGGGCACGCTATAGGAATAGATGCCGAGCGCAATTATCACAGGTTCATGTGGGCTCATTGGCTCGGAGGTTTCACGCTTCTTCGCCAGCCAGGGATTCCAGGTTCACGGGATCGATGACAATCATCGCGCTGTTTTCTTCGGGCCAGAGGGCGACACCAGCTGGGTTTTGGGGCAACTGCATCAGGCGATTACCGGTTACCGTCACACTGCGCTGGACATTAGGGACCGGGAGGGCGTGCTCGCGTTGTTCGAAGAAGTGCGCCCGGACCTGATCATCCACACTGCCGCGCAACCTTCGCACGACCGCGCCGCCGCCATTCCCTTTCTCGATTTCGAAGTGAACGCGCTTGGAACGCTGCATCTTCTCGAAGCCGCCCGGCGATTTTGTCCCGAATCTCCGTTCATCCACATGTCGACGAACAAGGTTTACGGGGATCGGCCAAATGGGATTGCCCTCCGCGAACTCGCTACGCGTTTTGACTACGACGATCCGGTCTACGTCAACGGTATACCCGAAGATTTCTCGATCGATCAGAGCAAGCATTCCCTGTTCGGAGCATCCAAAGTGGCGGGCGACATCATGGTCCAGGAATATGGCCGCTACTTCGACATGCCCACGTGCTGCCTGCGTGGCGGCTGTTTAACCGGCCCTAATCACTCCGGCGTCGAACTGCATGGCTTCCTCAGCTATCTGATTAAGTGCAACGTGGAAGGGCGCGAGTACAAGGTCTACGGGTACAAGGGCAAGCAAGTGCGGGACAACATCCATTCCGAGGATGTGGCGCGCTTCATGTTCGAATTCTGGAAGGCTCCGCGGGTTGCCGAAGTGTACAATTTGGGCGGCGGTAAGGACAATGCATGCTCCGTTCTGGAGGCCTTTCAGATGGCCGAAGACGCGACAGGCCGCCCGATGAGCTATCGCTACGTGGACGAGAACCGCATTGGCGATCACATTTGCTACTACAGCGACCTGCGCAAGATGAAGGCTCACTATCCGGCGTGGGACATCCACAAAAGCCTGCCGCGTATTTTCGAGGAGATCGCCTCGAGTTGGATGGACCGCCGCACTGATATAGCTACTGGAGTCACTGCTTGAGCCAACCGGTCCTGATTGTGCCTGGATGAAACTCCTGATCACCGGGATCTGCGGCTTTGTCGGCAGTTCGCTGGCCGAGGGGCTGTTGGAGCGTCGCGAAGGGCTCTCGATTCTTGGAATCGACAACCTCATGCGTCCGGGCTCGGAATTGAACCGCGCCCGCCTGCGCGAAGCGGGGGTAGCACTAACGCACGGCGATATCCGCATGCCGAGCGATTTCGAATCGCTCCCGGCCGTGGACTGGGTGATTGACGCGGCGGCGAATCCGAGCGTACTTGCGGGTCTCCAGACCGGCTTCAGCAGCCGGCAATTGATCGAACACAATTTGGGCAGCGTCGTGAATGTGTTGGAGTATTGCAAGATCCACAGAGCGGGCCTGCTGCTTATGAGTACCAGCCGCGTGTATTCCATCCCGGCGCTGACGTCCTTACCGCTCAATTCGAACGGAGACGCGTTTTGTCTGGACGAAATGGCGCCCCTTCCAGCGGGCGTGTCAGGCCGCGGCATTGGTGTGGACTTCTCCACGCGCGCTCCCATCTCGCTTTATGGCAGCACCAAGCTGGCCGCTGAGGCGCTCGCGCTCGAATATGGCGACGCTTTCGGCTTTCCCGTTTGGATCAACCGCTGCGGTGTGCTGGCGGGGGCCGGGCAGTTCGGCACCCCGGACCAGGGTGTCTTCTCCTATTGGATTCACGCTCACGCGCGCCGCCGCCCGCTGCGCTTTATCGGCTTCGATGGCACGGGCAAGCAAACCAGGGACGTGTTTCATCCGCGCGATCTCACTGTTCTCGCGGATGCTCAGATGAACTGCGGACGTCCCAACGGACAACGCGTGTATTGCGCCGGGGGCGGCCGGGCCAACGCCATATCGCTCCGGCAGCTGACAGCCTGGTGCGATGGACGCTTCGGCCCGCATGCGCCCACCGCGGATACCCGTCCCCGAACCTACGACATTCCCTGGGTGGTGATGGATTCAAGCGATGTGGAGCGTGATTTTGCGTGGCGCCTCGAATTTCCGCTCGAGAACATTCTGGAAGAGATCGCGCAGCACGCCGAGCGCAATCCGGATTGGCTCGAAAGAAGTACGGCATGAAGCAGCAACGCCCGCCCGAGGTCCAGGAGCCCATCAGTCTGCTCTCCGTCGTCATCCCGGCCCGCGATGAAGAAGGCCGCGTGGGCGCCACGGTAGAGCATCTTTATGTAGAGCTGCGGCTGCACCTCATCGAGCACGAGATTGTAGTGGTGGATGACGGGAGCACTGACGGCACCTGGGAGGCGCTGAAGCAGGCCATGCTCCGCGTGCCGACTTTGCGGCCGGTGCAGAACAACGGCGAGCACGGCTTCGGCCGGGCGGTGAGCTACGGGCTGGGCCAGGCCCGTGGCGACGCGATGGTCGTCATGATGGCCGACGAGTCTGATGACTGCCGCGACGTGGTCCGCTATTGGGAGGTGCTGAACGAAGGTTGGGATGCCGTCTTCGGCTCCCGGTTCGTACGCGGTGGCGGCGTTATCGATTACCCGCAGCACAAGCTGCTTTTGAATCGTTTAGCAAACCTATTCTTGAGGATCATTTTTCACGTCCCGTTGAACGATTTCACAAATGCGTTCAAGGCATACCGTCGCAGGGTGATCGAAGGCTGCCAGCCATTTCTATCGCCGCACTTCAATTTAACGATTGAGATCCCGCTCAAGACCATCGTGCGAGGCTATTCATGGACCGTGATCCCGATCACCTGGCGGAATCGGCGGTCGGGCGTGTCCAAACTTAAGATCCGCGAGATGGGCAGCCGGTATTTGTTCATCGCCTTGTATTGCTGGTTGGAGAAATACTTCTCGCGCGGCGATTACGTGAGGAAATCTCGCGCCGAGAGTGTGTCAGAAACCAATGTTGGATAGCGCTGCGCCTGGGCCAGCCACTCAGTGGAGGCCTGGATTCTGGCTCATTCGTATCGCCTTTCTTCTATTTCTCATTTGGTCGAATGTAAGGTTTATTCACTCGCCGGCTGGCCGTTCCGACGCTTGGTTCCGCGACGACGGATTCGTTCTGAACACCGTCGAAAACTCGCTTCATGGGAAACAACTATATCTGGACTCTTTTTACCAGTATGGATCGCTCCCGATTGCTCTCTATACTTTTCTTAGCCGATTCTTTGGCAACACCATCGCGTTGTTTTCCAATTACCTTCTCGCAGTTCATATTGCCTGTATCGTTTTACTGTTTGTTGTTCTGGCGGTGGCCAGATGCGACCTGACTGCTACCCTGCTTGTTGTTCTTGCGATTTACCCGCTTTGTCTCAGGCCCCTGGGACTGGAATATTCGTACGAGCAGCTTTGTACGCTAGCCGTGATTGCGATCTGGCAACCTCCCGCCACCCGATCCGCGCGTAGAAATTTCCTATTGGGCGCGCTGCTGGGAGTAATGCAATGGATTCGTTTCGGTTCGGCGGTGGGGCCGATCTTGGGCCTGGTCGCCGTGGATCTTTTGTCCGTTTATACCCAATCGGACGGTCTTCGAAAACAGCGTTTGGAAAAATTCCTGAAGGGCAGCATCTTCGCCTTTGCCGGATTCTTAACGCTCGAAGGTATGCTCTTAATTCAGCTCTTTGTCACTCTCCCGCGGGACGTTGCGTGGGATGTCGCATGGCCTTATTATATGCGTGGATCCTACAGCGCATACGCGCCCGAGGACCGCCACCTGCGATGGCTTAGTCTCAACTACTTCTTAGGCCAACAACTGGCCAGTGTCGCGGCGTTCGCCTGCGCCGCCGGTTGTCTCGCCGCTCTTTGGTTTTCGCCGCGGTTTCGACAGGCTTCTAACGATGAGAACCAAACAGGGTATCGGCTGCTGATCCCATCTGTGGCATATCTAGCCAACGCTGCGTTCCTATACCAGCAAGTCTGGCACTATTATGTGGGAGCCTGGTTACTTGCCCTGTCAGCCGGCTTTTATCTCCGATCTCGCGCAAGACCGGAGCGCGTAGCGCTGGCCCTCTTGTTTTTGCCAGGTGTATACGTCGCACTCCGTGCGGATTTCACGCACGTCCCTGTAGCGCCATTAGTGATGACCACCACTCCCCGGGGCGAACGATTATGGCTGCCTTCCGAGATGGTGGCCCGAAACCAAAACCTGATCGCAGCCCTCGCGGCATTTCAGGTCCAGCATCCGTCGCCGCAGGGAGTTCTAATCCTGGAGCGTAGGCCGATTACCGTATCTTCGCATCTATACTTTTTCTACCTAATCCCCGAAACCATTCGGCATACGATGATTTTTCCCGGTTGGCTGCGGACCCGGGATTTCGTCCAAATTGAGCAAGCGATCAGACAAGGCCACGCTGTTGTTCTGCTTCAGAATCCGGAGCAGGGTCCGCCCCCCAGAGACATTTGTCGCTGGAACACTTATGCGTTTCCGAGCGAATTTTGCGGGCGTGTCTCAGGCCTGTTGCTCGATCCTATTCCAATCGATGGCGCGTCTTGGATTTTCCCAACTCGCTAGATAGAAGTTGATGAAAATCATCGTAACCGGAGGCGCAGGGTTCATCGGTTCCTGCTTCGTGCGCCTCGCCTTGCAGAGTCGCTCGCTCGAGATCGCGAACCTCGATAAGCAGCTCACCCGGAACCTCAGGAGCCCGTCCGTTTTCTCTCTATCGTGACTTCCGCTCACGATGAACAAGGCCGCGTGGCCGCGACCGTGGAGCATCTTTACCTTGGAACTGCGTCATGGCATCGAGCACGAGATTGTGGTGGTGGACGACGGCACCTGAGAGACGCTGAAGCAGGCCATGCTCCGCGTGCCGACTTTGCGGCCGGTGCAGAACAACGGCGAGCACGGCTTCGGCCGGGCGGTGAGCTACGGGCTGCGCCGGGCCCGCGGCGACGCGATAGTGGTCATGATGGCCGACGAATCTGATGACTGCCGCGACGTGGTCCGTTATTGTGAGGTGCTGAATGAAGGTTGGGATGCCGTCTTCGGCTCGCGCTTCATGCGCGGCGGCGGGGTGGTGGATTATCCCCAGCACAAGCTGCTTCTGAATCGTTTGGCGAACCTCTTTCCACTTGAACCTGACGACCATCGAGACCCTCTGAAGACCATCGTGCGCGGCTACACCTGGACCGTGATACCGATCACCTGGCGGAATCGGCGGTCGGGCGTGTCCAAGCTCAAGATCCGCGAGAGGTATCCATTCATCGCCTTGTATTGCTGGCTGGAGAAGTATTTCTCGCGCGGCGATTATGTAAGAAAGCTACCGAACCCCGACCAGCCGGGATGGAATGAGAGCGCCGAGCCTCGTTTGGGGGCAAGGGAGCGGGTGCCTTAAATCCGTTCGCGCTGCCGAAGATGCACGGTTGCATGATCATCCAGCGCGTTGGATTGTCCTTGTAGCGGTATCGGTGTGAGCTGAAGCTCATCCAGTAACGCTTCGGCGGATCTCCGGGTTGTGTCGGCCGACGACCAAACGTTCGGATGCATTTCGACGACGATGCACAGATCACGTTTTTCCTGAATCAATCGCTTGGCGCCGGCGAGGGCCGCAATTTCGAAACCCTCGATATCGACCATCAGGATGTCCGGCGTAATGCTCGATTGCCTGATGTAGTCGTCAACGCTGATCACCTGAACTTCGAGCGGACGTACTTTGTCGGCAATGGCGTTGTTGGGAGCGTTCAGACGGCTCATACCATCAGAACTGGCGGCAAACAGCGTAGCCGTGCCCGAGGTCTTGCCCACCGCGGATGCGACGATCGTTACCCGGTCTGAGATGCCGTTCATCCGCACATGATATTCGAGCACCTTCCGTGCCTCGGGGTTTGGCTCAAATGCCACCACGCGGCCGGCGGGGCGAAGCCAATTCGCGAACTGCAAGACGTAGACCCCAACGTTGGCGCCGATGTCGAAACAGGTCTGCCCGCTTCGAATGCGTGTCCGAAAGAACTCGGCAACCGATGAGTCATATTCATTTCCGAGACGATGCCGGTGATGGGGGTCGATTCGGTATTCGATTCCGTTAATCGACCAAGGCATGCCATTTCGCCTGTAAATTAAATCGAGCACGGACTCGTAGGCGGGCCGGGCCGAGCGCACCAACCGAGATTCACGGCCAAAGAATCCGGAAACGATCTTCGCGGTGGTCTGCAGCATCGTCGAGGTTTATAGGGACAAAACAACATTTTAGCAGCTTCTGATTTGCAACCATTTGCGAGAACCGGACGGGCTCGCGCCAGCTATTCGTTCCAAATGGACGAAGATCCTCGGGTTCGTGCTGATTGCGCCCGGACAATATTAACCTCAGTCGTTGAACCAAGCCGGGCTATGCTATTCAGCCCCCTGTTAGAATGGAGGCTCGATGCGAATTATAGTAACCGGCGGCGCGGGGTTCATCGGTTCCTGCTTCGTGCGCCTCGCTCTGCAGAATCGCTCGCTCGAGATCGCGAACGTCGATAAGCTGACGTACGCCGGCAACCTGGAGAATCTTACATCGGTTGCCGAAAATCCGCGCTACCGCTTCTTCAAGACCGATATCTGCGATCTGGAGGCGCTGCGGCGCGTCTTCGCGGAAGTGAAGCCGGAGGCGGTGGTGCACTTCGCCGCCGAGTCGCATGTGGACCGCAGCATTTTCGCCCCACAACCGGTGTTCGAAACCAATCTCCGTGGCACCTTCAATCTGCTCGAGACCATGCGGGCGCAGCGCGTGGAGCGCTTCATCCACATTTCCACCGACGAAGTCTACGGCAGCCTGGAAGCTCCGCTCGAAGCCGACGAGCAGTTCCCTCTGCAGCCCAGCAGTCCTTATTCGGCGGGCAAGGCCGGTTCCGACCTCCTCGCTCTCAGCTATCACAAGACTTACACGCTTCCGGTGATTGTGACGCGAGCAGCGAACAACTACGGTCCCTGTCAGTTTCCCGAGAAGCTGATCCCGCTCATGATCACCCATGCCATCGACAACCAGCCGCTTCCCGTGTATGGCGATGGAATGCAGATTCGCGACTGGCTTTATGTGGAAGATCATTGCCGCGCCATTCTCACGCTATTGGAAAAAGGCCGCGACGGCGAGATCTACAATATCGGCGGCAATCGATCGCTGCCCAACAAAACCGTAGTAGACCAGATTCTCGAAATCACCGGAAAACCATCCAGCCTGATCGAGTACGTGACGGACCGGCCGGGGCACGATCGCCGCTACGCCCTTTCAAGCGAGAAGCTGACGCGCGAGACCGGCTGGAAGCCGGATATGGACTTTGAGCGTGGCTTAAAGGCGACCGTGGATTGGTATCGCTCGAATCCCGAATGGATCGCGCACGTGCGGAGCGGCGAATATCAGTCCTACCTCGACAAGAATTACGCCAATCGCAATCGCGAACTGCGCGAGATATCGCGCTAGGTATACTAAACATAAGTGCCATCTGACGTTCCAGCCGGACAGAGCGAGGTGTGTGGATGAAGGGTGTCGTTCTGGCCGGCGGCACCGGCAGTCGCATGTTCCCGCTCACTAAGATCACCAACAAGCACCTACTTCCGATCTATGACAAGCCCATGATTTATTACCCCATCCAAACCCTGGTGGATGCGGGGATCAAAGAGATCCTGGTAGTGACGGGCGGCCGGAATTCGGGAGATTTTCTGCGCTTACTGGCGAATGGTAAAGAATTTGGTCTGAAGCACTTAGACTACACATATCAGGAAGGCGAAGGCGGTATCGCGGACGCCTTGGGCCTGGCTGAGCACTTCGCCGACGGCGGCTCCATTTGCGTCATCCTGGGCGACAATATCATTGAGCGAAGCATCCGGCACATGGCCGAAGACTTTCTGCGGCAGAAAACCGGTGCGAAGATTCTGCTGAAAGAGGTCCACGACGCCGAGCGCTTCGGCGTGGCCGAGGTTCGCGACGGTCACATTGTCGGGATAGAAGAAAAGCCTAAGAAGCCTAAATCGAATTTCGCGGTGACCGGTATCTACATGTATGATGAAACGGTCTTCGACAAAGTCCGCCAATTGGTCCCCTCCGGCCGCGGCGAACTGGAGATTACCGATGTCAACAATGCCTACATTTGCGAGGGTACGATGACCTACGCGCACCTGGAAGGTTGGTGGACCGATGCGGGAACTTTCGATTCGCTGCTGCGAGCCGGGAACCTGGTGGCGGAAACTCGACGCAGCGCGCGCCCGCCTGGAGCAGAGAGCTTATGAGTTCGGCGCCACGCGAACAGCCGGCGCCGGAACAGTCCGGCATGCGCCTCGAGACACCCAGCTGCAAGAAAGGGATCGGCAAAGTTATCCTTGCGCCTGACTCGAAAGACCTGATCGCCGGGGTGCGGATCCATCCGTATCCGGTGTGGCCGGACGACCGGGGCTATTTCCTCGAAATCGCGCGCCTGGGGCAGGGACTCCCGGCCGGCTTTCCGAAAGACACCACGCAGATTTCAGCGGCGCTCAGCTATCCCGGCACGATTAAGGCGTTTCACTTCCATCGACACCAGACCGATTGCTGGGTCCCTCTGGTTGGTATGCTGCAAATGGTGCTTGTGGACCTGCGTGCCGACTCGGATACCTTCGGCGTCCGCAACACTCTTTATGTAGGCGCGCTGCGGAGATGGCAATTGCTGGTCCCGCCGGGCATCGCGCACGGTTACAAAGTAATTGGAACCGATCCCGCCATGTTGGTCTATTTGACGGATCATTTCTACGATCCTCAAGATGAGGGCCGCATCCCCTACGACGATCCCCAGATCCAATACGATTGGGAGACGCAGCATAAGTAACGATCGCGCCGCCAGCACCCGTTTTATTTGGCTGGCGGTGCTTTTGTTCCTGGGCGTCGGGGCGCTTGTCTCGATTTGGTATCCCGTCCAGCGCATTTCGCAGCTCGCGGACATCAACTACAACGAAGGCTGGAACGCCTACCGGGCTGACATGGCCGCGCATGCTCAGCCACTGTATAGCTTGCCTCCCAAATTCACGGTGACGAATTATCCGCCGCTGTCGTTCCATCTGCTCGGTTTTCTCGGGAAGTTTATGGGCGGTTACCTCGCTGCCGGCCGATGGATCGCGCTCGGATCCATGGCATTTCTGGCGTTCGCACTGGGCGCGCTGGTCCGCCAGTTCACCCGCCAATGGCGGCTGGGCGTTTACGCGGCTCTCCTGTTCACCATGGGGCTGGCTGTTTTCGTGCCGGACCGCATCGCTATCGATGATCCGCAGCTCCTGGGCCTGGCGTGGAGCTTTGCCGGATTGCGCATCTATGCCAGAAATCCACAATCGAATGGGCTCTTGTGCCTCTCCGCCGCCGCTTTCGCCGTCTCACTATTTACCAAGCACAACCTCGTGGCATTTCCCGCCGCCGTGGGAGTGCATCTGCTGCTGGAGAGAGCATGGAAGCATTTTGCGGTTTGGCTGGGAACGCTAGCGGCAGGCTCGGCCGGGCTGCTCTTGCTCACGCTGTGGTGGGATGGATCTTACTTTTTTTCGCACCTTCTGGCTCCTCGCAGCTATTCGATGATCAGCGCGGGCGGTCGCATTCTGCCCTACCTGCTTGAATTTCAGATTCCGATCGCGGTTGCCGCGCTATGGTCGGTTCTTTATGTCACCTGGCCCATGCGGAACCTTTTGGTGATCGCCGCCGCGCTGGCGCACATCGTCGGATTCGCTTTTGCCGGGGGCTACGGGGTACTTCAAAACGTGCTCTTCGACGCGCTGCTCATGACGGTGGTGCTTACCGCTATTGGAATTGGTGACCTGGAACCCCAACTGTTGCGCATTCCAACCGGCAACTTGCTCCTGCTGCTGGCGCTCATAATCCCTTGTCTGGGGATCCTGGCCTTGCTGCCAGGCGTGCTGAACGTAGAACGTAGCGACAGCCACGACCGATCCAATGTCGACGCGGACTTCGGCCGGGCTGTGAAGTTCTTACAAAGCCGTTCAGGGCCGGCTCTGTGCGAAGACCTGCTGCTCTGCTACGACGCCGGAAAGCCGCCCCTCTACGATGCTTTTTACACCAACAGTCAGATGATGATCGGCCGGTTGAGCGATGCAGAAGTGCTCAGTTACGTTCAAAGCAGCCGTTTCCCAACCATTGAGATCAACATTCCCCCTGAACAACCGCTGGCCCCGGTGGCCACGTTCCGTTTCTCCCAGCCGGTGATGCGGGCCATCCTGGAGCGCTATCGCCCGGCGCTGCGCAATTCCGACTTCACGCTACTGGTTCCCAAGGACGAGCGCGGACAGTAGGCGATCTCGAGGGAACCCCCTAATCGCGTCAAAAATACCTTAGCTTGCGGGTATCTCTCAAATACCCTAATTTGTGCTTCGGCGACTGCCGATATAGGTCATTGGTGCCTGTAGTACCATTACTCAAACCCTTGGGTACCATTACTAAAAGCTTGTTAGGTCTACGAACACCCATCATGGTCTGTAACATTCGGTTGTCATATTGTTTCGCTTTTCTTGTTTGCCTGCTTGCGCTTAGCGGGAGTTTCGCGCAGGGACAAGCCGTCAATGTTCTGACACGAAACTACAACAATCAGCGAACCGGGGCGAATCTCGCCGAGACGGCTCTCAACGTTTCGAACGTCGGTTCCAATCAGTTTGGAAAGCTCTTCATGCTTCCGGTGGACGATCAGGTTTACGCGGGGGTTCTCTATGTTTCCGGGCTGCAGATTGGCGGTGGCACTCACAACGTCATTTATGTCGCAACGATGAATAACAGTGTCTATGCCTTTGACGCTGACACGCTCAGTCCGCCCCTGTGGTTCAAGAACTTCAACGGGACCGGCCAGCCATCGACCAACGCCGAAGTCGGGGGCGGCGGCGGATATCATGACTTCATCGGCAACATCGGGATTGTGGGTACCCCGGTGATCGATGGTTCGGCGGGCACCATCTTCTTCGTCACACGCACCGTTGAGAACGGAGCTACTGTGCAGAGGCTGCATGCGGTTGATATTACGAGCGGAGTCGATCGCCCCAACAGTCCACAAGTGATTCAGGGCACCGCGTCAGGCATAGGATTTGTTCCCGATTTAGAAAACCAGCGTCCGGCTTTGGCGCTTTCGCAGGGCGTGGTCTATATCGCTTGGGCCTCTTACGGCGACTCAGGCAGTTACTATGGCTGGGTCCTGGCATACAACAGCACTACCCTCTCACCGGCGGGCATCTTCAACGCGGCGCCGGGCGGAGGTCAAGCAGGAATCTGGATGGCGGGAGCCGGCCCGGCCTTCGACGGGGCTGGAAATGCGTACTTCCCGACCGGTAACGGCACGTTCGACGGAACCACGGACTTCGGCGAGTCAATCGTCAAGCTTTCGCCGGGCTCGATGAATGTGCTGGACTATTTTGCGCCCTCCGATTACGCCACTTTGAATGCTCAAGACCTCGATTTCGGTTCCGCCGGCCCCACGCTGTTACCCGGGTCCAGTCTGATGGTCCAGGGTGGGAAAGAGGGGAAGCTTTATCTGTTGAACACCAACAGTCTGGGACATGAGGCGGCCGGAGACGTGCAAATTCCGCAGGTGTTCCAAGCGGTAGACCTGACGCTGCGCCCGAGCGCGACGCATCATATTCACAATGCCAGTCCGGTATGGAACGCTCCCTCCGGTCTAAACGTGTATGTGTGGGGAGAGAACGATTTTATTCATGCCTATCAACTCAATCCCTCGACGCAGACGCTGAACACCACTCCCTTGGTAACCGGGTCCATCCTACCGCCTCAAGGCATGCCGGGAGGTATGATGACGATTTCAGCCTCAGGCTCCCAGTCAGGCACCGGCATAGTATGGGCCACAGTGCCGCGAAACGGCGACGCAAACCAGGCTACGGTGCCAGGGAATCTGTATGCCTTCAACGCTGAGAATCTGAATCTGCTGTGGTCCAGCACCGGCACGGGCGACGATCTCCTGAATTTTTCCAAGGGCAGCGCTCCCATCGTCGCCAACGGAAAATTGTATGTCGGCAGCCTATCCAGGTTCGTGACAGTCTACGGGCTGAAAGCGGACGGCCAGAATTCCCAGGATCTGGCGCTAAACCAGCCGGCCAGCGGTAGCGCGCCTTGCACTGCGGGCGAGACGCCAAGTCAAGCCGTCAACGGCAGTTTTTCCGGAGGATTGAACGACAAATGGTGCTCGTCCGCGCCCAACCCTTACCTGTTGGTGGATCTCGGCTCGCCACAGAGCATATCGCGATTCGTGGTGGAACACGCGGGAGCTGGTGGGGAGTCGTTCTCTCTCAACAGTTCGGCTTACAACATCCAGGTTTCGACGGATGGAGTCAACTTTACTACGGTAGTGAGCGTGACGGGCAACATCGATAGCATCACCACCAACGACATCGCTCCAACCACCGCGCGCTATGTCGAGCTCAACATCGTCACGCCCACGCAGTCGGGCAGTCCACCGGCGAGCATTTATGAGTTTCAAGTGTTTGGTGCTCAAAGCGCTCCGTCCCCGGATTTTTCGCTCCAGATGGCGTCGAATTCGCAAACGGTGACGGCGGGTTCGACGGCCAGTTACACGGCAACTGTGGAAGCGCTGAATGGGTTCAGCGGCACAGTGACTCTCAGCGCCAGCGGCCTGCCGGCGGGTACGACCGCGAGTTTCAATCCGGATCAGGTGAACGGTGCGGGAACTTCCGCGGTCAGCCTGGTGACCACTCCATCAACCGCGGGCGGCAGCTACACCGTGACTATCACGGGGGTCTCGGGAACGTTGCAACAGAGCGGGACGGTGACGTTGGTAGTGAATCCGTCGTCAACGCCGGCCAGCATTAGCTCGAGCGCAGGTACGCCGCAAAGCGCCACCATTAACACGGCGTTTGCGACCCCGTTGCAGGCCATTGTGAAGAACGCGCAGGGGGACCCGGTGAGCGGCGTGACCGTAACCTTCACCGCACCGAGCAGCGGAGCGGGCGCCTCTTTCAGCGGATCAGCGACCTCCACCGCAATCACCAGCAGCAGCGGTGTGGCGACCGCTCCTACGCTCGCGGCCAACGCAATCGCGGGCAGTTACACCGTGACCGCCAGTGTCGCGGGTGTTGCTCTACCGGCCAGCTTCAGCTTGACGAACTACCCGGTCAACACAACCAACGGCTACAGCTACACACGCGCGATCACGATCGAACACACCGAGGTGCCGAACTCGGACCGCAGGAACTTCCCGATGCTGTTCGCGAGCACCGATGCGCTGCTGAAGAGCGGGGCCAACGGGGGGCATGTCACAAGCGCCAGTGGCTACGACATTATCTTCACCGCCGACGCGGCCGGCACGCAAAAGCTGAATCATGAAATTGAGTCCTATAACGCAGCCACGGGGCAGTTCATCGCATGGGTCCAGGTGCCAGGGGTGTCGCACACTGCCGACACAGTGATTTATCTGTTCTACGGCAACTCCGGCATCACTACCAGCCAAGAAAACAAAACAGCGGTTTGGGATAGCAACTACCAGGCCGTCTACCATCTCGGTAACGGCGCGGCCATATCTTTGGCGGACTCGACTTCCAACGGCAACACGCTGACCAATCACGAGGCCTCCCCCGCAAGTGGAGAAATCGCAGGAGGGGCAAGCTTCAACGGAAGCAGCGCTTACATGTTGTGTGGCATGACCAATTATCCAACCGGGAACAGTGCTTACACCGTCTCAGGATGGATGAGCCCGCGCCAAAATAGCCACCGAAGCAAGCTTCTCTCTTTCGGGAATAGCGCGACAGCGCAAGGCACCTTCTTCGGCATCGACCCGAGTAACGATATCACCATCGACCACTTCAGCGACGATTACACATCATCATCCACTACCGTCGCCATGGGTGCGTGGTCGTATCTGACCGACACCTTCGACGGCACCACCGATACCGTTTACGTCAACGGAGCATTTGCGTTTCGACACGTCCCGGTGGGACCTCTGGATGTCACATTGGATGCCTGCACCATCGGCAGTTATATAGACCAATGGAACGATTTGATGCTGGGCTCGCTCGATGAAATCCGAGTGTCAAATTCGGCGCGCTCTTCCGACTGGATCGCGACCGAATACAACAACCAAAGCTCGCCGAGCACCTTCTACGCGTTGGGAAGCGAGTCCAGCACCGGTTCAGTAGTAACCATCGCCGCAAGCGCCGGAACGCCCCAAAGCGCAACCGTCGGTACCCCGTTTGCAGCTGCTCTGCAGGCTACCGTGAAAGGCAACGGCGGCAGCGCGCTGAGCGGGGTGACGGTCACGTTCACCGCACCTGGCAACGGAGCAGGCGCGGCGTTCAGCGGATCGACCACCTCTACGGCGACCACCAACAGCAGCGGTGTCGCGATTGCTCCAACGCTTACCGCAAACGGGACCTCGGGAAATTACATCGTGACCGCCACGGTAGCGGGCGCTACTGCGCCAGCCAGCTTCAGTTTGACCAATGTTCCGGCGACGCCAGCGGACTTTTCGTTCTCGACATCGCCTGGTTCCGAAACGGTGACGGCAGGTGGAACGGGCAGTTACACGGCGACGGTGGGAGCGCTGAACGGTTTCAGTGGCACAGTGACTCTCACCGCTAGCGGCCTGCCGGCGGGAATCACCGCCAGTTTCAATCCGAACACGGTGAGCACGGCTGGATCTTCGATGGTCAGTCTGGTAACCACGGGATCCACCGCTCCCGGCTCCTATACCGTGACCATCAGCGGGGTCTCCGGCGCCTTGCAGCACTCCAGCACGGTGACATTGGTAGTGAATGCGGCGGTTACAACTGGAGGCGCCGGCGGTGTGTCCGTGAATCTGTCGTCGGGGTGGAACCGAAGTGGGATCGTCACGGATGGGAGCGCATTCGCGGGAGGACTGGACGGCCTCGGGAATGCTTATTCGGCGAAGCTGCTGGGATCGACGGTCAAATTCCAAGGTTCGACGTTCACGCTGGGACCGGCTAACGCTCCCGATGCTGTGTCGAGCATCACCATTCCATTGCCGGTCGGGCAGTATACGACGCTAGCGATGCTGGCCGCGGGCGTGGATGGGAATCAGCCTTCGCAGACGTTCGTAGTGAACTACAGCGATGGAACCAGTTCCGACTTCGCGCAGAGTATCAGCGACTGGTATACGCCGCAGAGCTATGCGGGCGAGAGCGTGGCTGTGACGATGGCCTACCGGGACACCGCCGCCGGGACCGAGGACAATCGGACATTTTACCTGTACGGGTATTCGTTCCCCCTCAACAGCGCCAAGACCGCGAGCAGCATCACATTGCCGAATAATGGCGACGTAGCGGTGTTGGCCATCACGCTGGCCCCCATGACGCTCCCTGCCGACTTTTCACTATCGGCGTCGCCAGGTTCCCAGACGGTGACGGCGGGTGGAGCAAGCAATTACACGGCAACCGTTGGAGCGCTGAATGGTTTCAGTGGCACCGTGACGCTCGGCGCCAGTGGTTTGCCGGCGGGAACCACCGCTAGTTTCAATCCGAATGCGCTGAGCGCGGCGGGGTCTTCCGTGGTCAGTCTGGTGACCACCGGATCCACCGCGCCTGGCGCCTATACCGTGACCATCACGGGGGGCTCTGGTACCTTGCAGCACACGAGCGCGGTGACGTTGGTAGTGAATGCTGCCAGTGCCGGCGGTGAGGCGGTGAATCTGGCTGCGGTGTACAACCGAAGTAGTGGGATGGTGACGGATGGGAGCACGTTCTCAGGAGGACTGGACGGCCTCGGGAATGCTTTTTCGGCGAATCTGCTGGGATCGACGGTGAGCTTCCAGGGATTGACGTTCACGCTGGGACCGGCTAACGCTCCCGATGCTGTGTCGAGCATCACCATTCCATTGCCGGTCGGCCAATACACAACACTAGCGACGCTGGCCGCGGCAGTGGATGGGAATCAGCCTTCGCAGACGTTCGTAGTGAATTACAGCGACGGGACCAGTTCCGACTTCGCGCAGAGTGTGAGCGACTGGTACACGCCGCAGAGCTATGCAGGCGAGAGCGTGGCCGTGACGATGGCCTACCGGGACTCGGCCGCCGGGACCGAGGACAAGCGGACATTTTACCTGTATGGGTATTCGTTCCCCCTCAACAGCGCCAAGACGGCGAGCAGCATCATATTGCCGAACAATGGCGACGTGATGGTGTTGGCCATCACGCTGGTCCCCTGACATGAGGAGCGCGGGCGGGATTGCACTCTCGATCGGCCTCGGACTCGGCCTCGGAATGGAAGCGACGGGCTGGGCCACAGCGCCACTGGACGTGGCCGCACCCCCAGCAGATGCTATTCGAACCGTTTCGGGAGTGGCGATGACCGTGCTCCAACCTGGACCCGGCGCCGATGATCGTCCCAGCGGTGACGATTGCGTAATCGTCAAGTTCACGGCCTGGAAAAGAGACGGGTCTCTGTTCTCAACGTCGGGTATTCACGGCGATACCACCACGCAATGTCTCACCGCAGCAATTCCAGGGATTGCGGAAGCACTCCGAGCCATGACGCCGGGGGAAAAGCGGCGCGTTTGGGTGCCGGCCGAACTCGCATTTCCGGCGCATGTCGCACATCATGGCCCCAAGATGATGATGCATGTAGATCGACCTCCGCCTAAAGTCGATCTCACGTTCGACCTCGAGTTGGTTCGCATTCTAAAGGCTGCCGAGAGGCCGCCCGATCTGAAGTCTCCCCCTCCCGGCGTTTTCAGAACGCCATCCGGGATCGCGATCCTGGTTCTGCGCGCGGGACCGGGAACCAAACATCCCAGCCCGGGCAGCCGGGTGACGCTCAACTATACAGGATGGACCGCGGACGGTCAGCTGTTTGAATCTACGGTCACCTCAGGGCACCCAGCCGTCTTTTTCATGGGCACCACACTGGCGGGATGGCGCGAGGGTTTGCAATATATGGTGGCGGGAGAAAAGGCGCGTCTTTGGATCCCGGCCGCCCTGGCATACGGCGATCGGCCACCAGACAAAATGGTCCCCGCAGGCGATCTGGTTTACGACATTGAGTTAGTCGGTTTTCAATAACCCGGCGCCCGGGCGAGCCGTAGAGGCCGATCGAACTCGCTCCACCAGAGTGGCTCCGGCATCCGCGTATGCCTCCGCCAAACGCCCGGTCCGGCGCCTGCGGACCTGCCACACGAACAGATACCCTGTCGTGTAGTTCCAGACCGATCCGATTGCTATCCCGGCGAGCGTTGCCACCGCCCAATTCAAACCGCCGGCGCGAAGGCCGTCAGCGACCATGACCTGGGCAAACAGGCCAATGGAGCAACCCAGATAGAAAATTCCTAGCCCCTGCAGCAGCCTCGGCCCGCGCAATCTTACGTAACGGAAGGTCACCTGATTGTTCAGCAGAAAATTGACCGCGATGGTAATCAGGGCACCGCCGAATTGAGCGGACTTGAAACTAAGGTCAAAGGAATAGCTGAACAAAGCCGCCAGCAGAAAATTACACACTACTCCTACCGAGCCCATCAATCCGAACAACAAATAGGAGACGGGAACCATTCCGCGCGTCAACTTGTGGAGCAGGAGCTGCAGATATTCCAGACCCACCAAGATGTCCAGTTTGGACTCCCCGTACAAGCGGCGCCGGAAATGGAATCCCACTTCGCCGATCCGCACCGGTTCACGCGTGGAAGCGAGCAGATCTACCAGGATCTTAAATCCAACACAACTCAGGTTGTGAACTACGCGATGAAAATATTCGCTTCGAACTACGAAGAATCCACTCATGGGATCCGATATCGATACCCGGCAAACCATGGAGCTGAGCAGGCGGCCGGCCTTGCTGATGCTCGCTCGCTCGGCGGCGAACTCGCCCGTACTGCCGCCTTCGGCGTGGCGGGTGGCCACCACGATATCCAGGCACTCGGCCTTGATTTTCTCCAGCATGATCGGAATAACTCGCTCGTCATGCTGTAAATCAGCGTCCATGACCAGCAGGAAGGGCGAACTCGCCGCCAGCATCCCTTCCACGGCGGCCGAAGCCAGCCCGCGCCGGCCGATCCGCTGGATCACGCGAATCCGGGTGTCGTGCTGCGCCAGAGAACGCGCGGTTGCTGCCGTAGCGTCGGTCGAATCATCATCCACCACAATCGCTTCATAATCGATCCCAGCCAAGGCAGCCGCCAGGTTGGTCAACAGAGGAACCACGTTTTTGCGTTCGTTATAGGTGGGAACAACAATAGTGAGTTCAGGCACCGGATAGCTCGGAGGGTTTCAATTATGACATGCGTTTTAGGCGCATGGGATCAGGTGTTTCACGCTGGAAGGTACCCGAACGTACGTATGAACCTGTGGGGTATTTGCGTACGACCGTGGGACGCGGCGCCTATGGCTTGCTTTGCGGACGCAACCGGCTCCGGCGCTGCTGAAACGCCGCAGTCACGGAAGCCATTTCGGGTCCTGTGAGCAAGGCCGGGTCACAGGAGGGAAGCCCCCGCTTGCAGGACTCCACATTTCGGCTTCGAAAGCCGGCGCGCGTGGTGTTCAGGTCCGGCTGGCGCAGCTCGAGCGGCTGGCAACTCGCCAATCCGTCTCGACAGGATACCTGGTTCCGTCTATCAAATGCGCCCCTAACGGACTTGGCCTCGGCTTCCGTCAACAGTGTCGGATCGCAACTGAACAAGCCGTCCTGGCAACGCTCCAAGTTGCGCCGCGCCGCCCCCACCTTCACCACCGAGGCCTCGTTCGGTGTCAGACGAAGAGGATCGCAGTTGGGCGATCCCTGATTGCAACGGTCCAAATTGCGCCGCAGCGAGGCCGTCTGGACCGCCTTGCTCTGTAACGGCGTCAGGCGGGTTGGATCGCAGGTGGGAGATCCCTCCAGACACTTGTCGTAGTTCCGTTCGAGGACCGTCTTGTGAAGGGCTTCAGAATCCTTGGGGTTTAGCAGCAAAGGCTCGCAAGTGGGGGAGCCGGTGTCGCATTTCGTCAGATTTCGCCGGTACCGCGCCAGTTGGACCGCGGTAGCCTCGGCCGGGATCAGACGCGTGGGGTCGCACAGCGTGGAACCCTCCATACAGGAATCGAAATTCCTCTTCATGGAAACTCGGGACACCTGCTTGATTTCGTCCGGGCTGAGCGCCGAAACATCGCATCCCGACAGACCATGGAGGCAATTCTGCAGGTTGGAGTCGACAGGAGCGGCACTGGACTTGGACTGTGGCGCGAGCTTGGACTGGGGCCCTGCACTGGCCAAACGCGTCATCAACCCAAGCAGGCCCACCACGAGCGTCAGTCGAAGCGACATCTTTACCAGTTTCCCTCAATTTTCCTTTTTTGTCATGAAGATCACGGGTACTGGTACTCCCTAAGTGTGCTTAGGTCATCGAGTTCATTGACACTTGTCATTGTGATCGTCCATACTCCAGAAAGCACGCTGACGTTTGTAAAAAGTAAGAATATAAAGCCATTATTAGCGTGCTGCCGCAGCAGTGGAAGCCGTTCCGGGCGATCGCAGCGGGCCCAGCAATGGGACCGAAAGGGCGGTAGCTTGTCCGGACGGTTGGTCCTTCCGAACGTCCAACCGGTGATCGATTAGGAGGTATTCAGTGGCCGTATTGAAACCCAGAGAGAGACTGGTATATTTTCGAGTCTCCGAAGACGAGTTCCGTCAATTCGTGAGCGTGTGCGAGCAAGCGGGCGCCCGCAGCGTATCGGATCTGGCCCGAAACGCCGTTCAACGCTTGATCGCCGACGGCCAGCGGCAACGCGATGGCCATGAATTAGAAGAAAAGATGCAGGTGCTCGAGCGTCTTATAGCAGCGGTGACCGAACAGTTACAGCTACTGTCCACGCAAGCCAAAGAGACGGCGGTGGCGGAGCTGCCCAATGGCGCTGAGCGGTTCTTTTGGGAAACCACCCCAATGGACCAAAACGGTCAGGGAGAAGATTAATATGCGACTCCTTCCAAGCGGTCCTGATGACCCCATGAACGGTCTTGTGCATGATGAACGCCCGGTGTTTCCAAGCATCGCGCACCCTTATGCTCTCCCGCACGGCCACGGGGAAGCGGAAGCCCCGCAGACTTTCAATGTACTTGGACTGCTGCGGAAATACTGGCTGCTCTTACTTTCCTTTGTGATCCTGGGCGCGGCCGCCGGTTTTGCCTCCATCGTCCTGAGTTCCCCGATGTATAAGACCTTGCTGCTCATGGAGGTTACCAACACCACCAACGCGTTGCCCCAGAATGGCGTGGTTCAACAGACCAATGCCGAGACTAGCGAAGTAGACATTCAAACTCAAGTGAACCTGCTGCATAGCGATGGTTTTTTGCGCAAGGGCGCCGAGCGAATGCAAGCCGAGACCGTGCCGTTGGCCCCCACTGGAAGGGACATTTTCTCGCGTCTGCGCCAGCGCATTCGTCCGGTGACCCAGGATCCGTCGGAAACCCAGCGTACCGGTCTCG
>Ga0206814_10050_pt1 | contig 29858 bp, 31 predicted proteins | sample Alteio_BWOrgCont_90_FD_152850 | JGI IMG/M metagenome (GOLD analysis project Ga0206814, IMG submission 152850) | Enriched cells from forest soil in Barre Woods Harvard Forest LTER site, Petersham, Massachusetts, United States -... | ecosystem: Environmental > Terrestrial > Soil > Temperate forest >...
AGCCAGTTGTTGGATGAAAGACGGGCGGCTGGCTTATCCATCCTTGATCTGACGGAATCGAATCCCACCGCTGCCGGTTTCGCCTACCCATCGGATGCGATTCTCTTCGCGCTCGCTGATCCTCGCTCGCTCCGTTATGAGCCCGACGCCGCGGGTTTGCCGGCCGCTCGCGCCGCAGTCTCCCAGTACTACTCCAGCGCCCTGGGCGGCAATGTTAGTCCGGATCGCATCCTGCTGACCGCCAGCACCAGCGAAGCCTACGCCTTCGTCTTCAAGCTGCTGGCCGACCCCGGCGATGAAGTGTTGGTACCCAGCCCGTCGTACCCCCTGTTCGATTACTTGGCCGCGCTCGATTCAGTGCGCGTCGTTCAATACCCGCTGGTGTATCAAGGCGGTTGGGTCATCGATTTCGACGCACTTACGCGCTCCATCACTTCCCGCTCGCGCGCCATCGTGCTGGTGAATCCGAATAATCCGACCGGCTCGTTCCTCAAGCAGTTCGAGCTGAGCCCGCTCCTCGCGCTGTGCCGCGAACATAACCTGGCTCTTATTTCCGACGAAGTTTTCGCCGACTATGCATTCCAAGATCAAGCGCCCCTGATGCGGTCCCTCACCGGTATCGACGAAATCTTGACGTTCTGCTTGAGCGGACTCTCCAAAGTCGCCGCCCTCCCTCAACTCAAGCTCGGCTGGATCGTGACGGGCGGCCCGCCTCACCATCGCGAGAAAGCCTTCGAGCGCCTGGAACTGATCGCCGACACCTATCTCTCTGTTAGTGCGCCGGTGCTGTGATGGTGCGTCGAGCGAGATTTATGGCCGCTGTTTTCGTCTTTCTTCGATGCGCCAAAGGCCAATGAGGATGCCCCGACGATCAGGGCGCTGGTGAGGAGAATGGAGAGATAAACTTTCATGCCTTACAGTGCGGAGCGAAGGCGGAAAATCGCAGACGTTAATGAACGGTGTAGCGTGCTTTGAGTCCGAAGGGCGCGATTTCGATGTCGAACCTCTCGCCACCCGCGCGTACCATCTGGTAAGTACCCCGCATTACGCCGGTGGGTGTCTTGAGGGGGCACCAGGAGGAGTACTTGAAGGACTCGCCCGGCGCGAGGACGGGTTGCTCGCCGATAACGCCCGGCCCTTTTACTTCTTCGACGTGCTCCAAAGCGTCGGTGATAATCCAGTGGCGGCTAATGAGTTGTACGGTGTCGCTGCCCTGGTTTGTAATGCGAACGGTGTACTCGAAAATCCATTCGCCCTGTTGCGGCCGGGAGTTTTCGGGCGAGTGTCGCGACAGAACCTCGACGCGGATGGAGTTGGTGACGGCATCGGACATCGGAGCTTGCTCCGAGCGTAGATCAGGCATGGTGCATGCTCATGATAGCAGGCGACACCGCCGAAGGCTGTTAATGACACTCCACAATCGTTGGCTGCTCAGACCGGTCCGCATGGACTGAGTACTGTGTCAAATAGCAGTCGGTTTGTTCGTACTTGCTGCCGTTCCAACGATAATCTTGATACTGCTCAATGAAAGCGCTACCGTGCATCCCGATAGCGATATTGTGGAATCCCTGACTGACGGAATTCTGTACGATCAAAAGCTGGCCTATCGTCGCCAGCGCGATTCGTAATTGGCCGCCCTTTCGAACAAAGAGCCACATCGAACAATTTCCCGTGGCGCCGCAAAATTCCTTTGTGCCACGCACCACTATTTCGTCACTTCGATTTTTGGCGAGCGTGATGGAGCCCACAAGAAAATCCGTGGCGGCTTCGCGCTGGCCTGAGTCGTTGATTGAACGAAGGATCTGCTCCCGCTCGTTACTGGTGAGCGGTGCGTCACCAAGCGAGTGATTGAGTTGCGCCTTCAGATCGAATGGCTTGATTTTCCAACTATCGCGCGGATGCTGTGCCGTTGCCGCGTTTCCGGATATCAGAATGGCGATGATCAAGCGCGGCATCCTTCGATAGAATAGCAGGAGGATTCTTCTATGGCCGCCATTACGAACGCCCCTCCGGAAACCGCCGCCGAGCATTTGCCGGCCGTACCGCTCACGCTCGAAGGCGCGAGCATGTTGCATCAGATGCTGCGTGTTCGTTGGACCGCATGGAAGCAGCTGGCGGCAACGCAGCGAGCCGAGATCGCTCAGGAAGCTTCCGAGGCGCTGGCAGAGATGGAACGCGAGGCGAACGGACAAAGCGCCGTGTTTTCGCTGCTGGGGCACAAGGGCGATCTGATCCTGGTGCACTTCCGGCGTTCTTTCGATGAATTGAACAAAGTGGAACGGCGTCTGGCAGGGCTGCGGCTGTGGGATTATCTGGAGCCTACTTCGTCCTATCTGTCGGTGGTGGAACTGGGCCTGTATGACTCCAGCCTCAAAACTTATGAGGCTCTCGCGGAACGCGGCATCGCGCCATTTTCGCCCGAGTGGAATGCGGGAATTGAAGAGGTGATGGCGCGGCAGCGCGAGGCCATGGCGCCCCGCCTGTTTCCGGAAATGCCTCCGCACAAATATTTGTGTTTCTATCCGATGGATCGCAAGCGCGGGGAGTTGAAGAACTGGTACCGGCTGCCGATGACGGAGCGGAAGCGCCAAATGCACGAGCACGGCATGGTGGGCCGCAGGTACGCGGGGGAAGTGAAACAGATTATTTCGGGGTCCATCGGATTCGACGATTGGGAATGGGGCGTGGATCTGTTCGCCGACGATCCGCTGGTGTTCAAGAGACTGATCTACGAGATGCGGTTCGATGAAGTGAGCGCGGACTACGCGCTGTTCGGCACGTTCTATATCGGGATTCGGTGTCCGGCGGCAGAGCTGGGGAGTTGGCTCGGGCTTAGTGCAGGAATTTGAGGGCGGTGGCGCGGTTCTGAATCGCGTTCGTGTAGTTGGGATCCAGGCGGATGGCAGCGTCGAAATCGGCGAGGGCGTGCGGATAGTCGTGCTGGCGCAGGTAGACGTAGCCGCGCGCGTTGTAAGCACGAGAGGAGTTCGGATTCAGCTGAATGGCCTGGCTCAACTCCACTAGCGCTTCCGGATATTTCTCGGCTTGAGTTAGCGCCCGGCCGCGGGTCTCGTGTTCTTGAGCTGTCCCCGCCGGAGCAGCCGGTTTTGCCGGTGCCGGAGCCGCGGATTTCGCCGGTGGTGGTGTAGGCGGTTTTGCCGGTGCCGGTGCAGCCGGTTTTGCTGGTGCCGGTGGAGGTGCTACGGGCGCCGCCTCGATGGGCTTGGCCTCGGCAGGCTTGACCTCCAGAGGTTTGACTTCGACAGGCTTGACTTCAACCTGCTTGGCGGCCTGTTCGAGGCGCTCCTGGGCTTTAGCGAAGACCTCCGCGGCCTGCTTGTAATCCGGCCGCAGGCGGAGCGCCTGAGCGAGGTCGGACTGCGCCTTGGCGTAGTCTCGCAGCAGGTAATAAGCGCTGCCGCGCGCAAACCACGCCTCGGGAAGCTTGGGGTCCAGTTCAATCGCCTTGCTGCGATCGGCCAAACCCTTTTCGTGTTCTCCTAACTGATGGTAGGAGCCGCCGCGCGCCAGATAAACCTCGGCCGAGTTGGGAGCGATCTTCACGGCCTGTTCGCGATCCTGCAGCGCCTCAGCATGACGGTCCAATTTCACCAACGCCGCGGCGCGCGCCAGGTAGAGATACAATTCCTGGGGCGTGAGTCTCATGGCGGCCGTGAAGTCGGCAACGGCCTTCTCGTTCTCGTCGATGCGGAAGTACGCGGCGCCTCGGAGGGTGAGACCCTTGGCGTCATTTGGCCGGAGCGCCACCAGCTTATCGAAGTCCTGAATGGCTTTTTGGTATTCGCCGACCTGGCCCCAACTAAAGCCGCGGCCCATAAGCGCCTCGGGGTTGTCCGATTTCAGGCTGATGCTTTGGTCATAGTCATCGATGGCGTCGCGATAGCGGCCGAGCGCATTGTACAGATCGCCGCGCTTACGAATCGGATCCGGATTGTCCAGCCGCAGCTTGATTCCGAGCGTGTAATCGGCGATGGCCGCGTCGTAGTCGTGCAGTAGAGTTTGCACCCCCGCGCGGCTGTTGTATACCGCCGCTGAGTTGACACCCAGTTCGATGGCGCGATTGTAATCGGTCAGCGCCTTGCGTGGGTTTCCTGTCCGGTCGTCGATATCGCCCAGGAGCAAGAAGGCCTCGCCGCTGTTAGGCTCCAGGCGCGCTGCTCCGCCGGCGTCTTCGAGCGCATGAGGATAATCGCTTGCGAAAAATCGGACGCGACCACGATGGATATACGAGGCCGCGCTGTTCGGATCGGCTAGGATGGCTTCCGAGAAGGCAGCTTCGGCCTCCTTCCACTGATTCGCCTCTTCCAGGCGCAGACCTTCCTTAAAGGATTTTTCAGCCTTCGGATTGGCGGCGAAACCCGCCGCCACGGCCAGAACGGTGAGGAACCAGAAACGACAGCGATGCATTCAGTTACTTCTAAAAATACACTAGTGTAGCGTCCGCTAAATAACTAGACAGAAATAAGGGTAGACGCGGCTAAGCCGCGTGTACCGTGCTTCGACACTACTCTAGACTCTGCGTTATCGGACCAGAACGGTGACCAGCACGCCGGCTACGATCAGGCTTGCTCCCAACACGTTGCCGAGGTGCGGCTTCTCGCCCAGAAAAATAAAGGCCATGGCGACCGCCAGCGCCACGCTCAGTTTGTCGATGGGCGCCACGCGCGAGGCTTCGCCTAATTGCAGGGCCTTGTAGTAGAACAGCCAGGAGAGGCCGGTCGCGATGGCGGAAAGAAAAAGAAACAGGAACGTGTGGCGCGAGATGCGAAGCAGGTCGGAGGCATTGCCTTGCGCCATGACGATGCCCCAGGCGAAGAACACAATGATCAGGGTACGGAACGCTACTGCGAGATTGCTGTCGACGCCTTCGACACCGATCTTGCCGAAGATTGCCACCAAGGCCGCGAAAAAGGCGGAGAGGACCGCGTACCAGGCCCAGCTCATTGGGCGGGGACGGTGGCGTAAGTGCCGGCACCGATGATGGGCGAATCGCTAAAGGTTTTCATTTGGGCCAGCAGGGTGTGGGATCCCAGCCTGACGCGTCGGCGACCTTCTTGAAGAGGTAGGTTCTAAGGAAGGGCTGGTTGAGATAAGCGGGGTCTTCGACCGAAGCGGTGACGGACAAGTAGGCGTCCCCCTGCTGACCCATCAGGATGGTCATGTATTCAGTGAGCACTGCGTTCTCGCTGTAGGGCACGCCGTTTTTGCGAATATATCCCGGCTTCATTTTCGTGGTGATTACTTTTAGCGATCCTTCGCGCGGCGGCGCGGGCGTTGCGCCTCGGCCGGCATTTCGAACCTGCCACTGCGCGGCCGAATATCCCTGCCAACTTGAATCACTAGTGGACGTCGCTTGGGCGAAATGCAGGAGACGAGTCTGCGTCCCGGCGTCGGCATCGATCTGGAGAGTGTTCTCGTCTTTCCACGAGATGTGCAGGCGGCCCGGCCGCTGCATCACTCCCACCGCGCCGTAAGCCTTGCATTGAGCGCTGTCGGTGGTGTCCTTGTCCGGGTCCCAAGCCATGGCGATCTTGCGCGCCTCGGCGTTGATAGGCAGGTAGGCGATGTCGCCCTTTTGGGGCGTCACGCGGAAGCGCCACTCATCGACAATTTGGGAAACCCAATATCCCGTGAGATCGATGGGCGCGGCAGCTTGGGCGGGCCGCGGAGCAGTCGCTGGCCGCTGCGCATAGAGAGCCGCGGAAAACGCCGCGAGGATCCACAAGCGTCGCATCGGCTACTTCCCCTTGCTCAAGCTGCTGAACGCCGCTTCCACAAACTTGTCCGGCGTCCAGAACGTGTTCTTGTCGTAGCGCGGATCCCAATCGGCGGTGGGCTTTGCTGCTTTCACTTGCGCGAGCGTCATGTCTTTTTTGATCATGGCGCGGATGCGGTCGCGAACGATGGTGGCCATGTCGCGATAATAAGCGACGTCGGCGGTGTCGCAGATGCGGCCGTGGCCGGGGATAACGAGCGTCCCACCTTCGGTGCGAAATTCGGCAACCGACAGATCGAGAATGTGGTTTAATCCGTCGATGATACCTTGCAAGCTGCCGCCGTTGGCAAGATCGATGATGGGGTAACTGGTGGTCAGAAAAATGTCGCCCGCGCTGATGACGTCCGAGCCGCGAAAGAACACGATGCTATCGCCATCGGTGTGCGCCGCCGGTTCGTGGAATATCTGGATTCCTTCGCCGTTGAAAAACTGGCTGAGCTTCATCTGATTGCTCAGGAAGGTGAGGGTGGGCAGGGCCTTGAAGGAAACCGTGGGTTTGCCATTGGGGCTCAGACGGTCCAGCACTTTTTCGTGCGACACGATGGTGGCGCCTTCGGTGGCGTCGCCAATATCGCCGATCACATTTCCGCCGGTGATGGTCTTGCCGGCTTCGCCGATCTTCTCGTTGCCGCCGATATGATCGGGATGCAAATGGGTGTTGATGATATAGCGGATGGGCTTGGCCGGGGCGCCGTTCGCACTAACACGCTGGCGCAATTGGTCGATGGCTGCGAGAACCTGATCGCTCATTTGAGCGAGACCGGAATCCACCAGCAGAACACCGTCGGGTCCAATGGAGACCGTGATGTTGCCGCCTGCGCCGGCCAACATATAAATGTGGCCGCGAACCGGGACTATTTCAACGTGGGGCTTGGGCTGCGCGAGGGCGCTGGCAACGGCAATGGAAACGCTGAGCAGTACCGTCTTCATTTGGCCCCGTTGGCTGCCCGGATTAGCTTTCGGGCTGCTTCGGGATACATGGATTCAGCGCCGCCCAGGGTCAGCTCGACCGGCAAGTTGTACTTCTTTGCGAACTCGCCGAGGAACGGGTTGGCGCCGGGCATGTAGTGAGGGACGTCCCCCTTGGGGCGCACCACCTCTTCGACCACGTCGCAAGGATACGGTGGAATCTGTTGGTTCAGCGCGAGCCGATACTCTGAGCTGCGAATCATGGGCTCCGTCAAATAGACCGGATCATAGGCGATCAAGATCCAGGTCAGGTAATCGCCGCGCCGGATCCAATATTGGGTGAGCGTGGCCAGGTCGCTGGAGGGGATTCCGTTGCGACGGTAATAATCCTCTTTGAGATGCGTGGTGGTGATCTTCAGCATGTCGCCCACAAATTCGGCGGTGGAGAAGCCGCCCCAGGTGTGGGCCGCGAATTCGGAGGGGCGCGGCCGGCCATCCATGTAGTAAGGATTGTCGATGGAACGCAGCCACTCGGCGTGCCAAGCGGTGATCTGGCGCGTCACCGGATCCACTTCTTTCCATATCCGCACCTGCGACGGCCCGCGCGAGATATACATCGCGCCGTGCGGCCGGCATTGCCACTCCGGCAGCGTCTGATACGACGCCTCCCAAGCCTCAGAGCGGAGCAGCGAGGCGTGGCTCAGCGGAATCCCGATGAACTCGCCGATGTAGGGATTGCCGGTGTTGTCTTCGTCCTGAACGGGCGCCCACTCGCCGGAGAAATCCATCTGGGCGAGCGCGGAGGCAGCCGCTAGTAGAAACAAGAGCGTAGATTTCATTAAGGCCCTCTATAGATAAACTGCGCCTTATTATATAACCAACATCCAGGTCCTGACCGTTCTAGGTAATGGAAGGAGGCGCAAAATGCGCCAAGCGGCGGCGGAGGGTTTCGTAGGCGCGGAATAGCAGCGACTTGAGCGCCGGAATAGAGCAGTCCAGCACTTCCGCGATCGATGCGTAGTCCATGCCTTCGTACTTATGCATCAGGACTGCGGCGAGCTGCTTGCCGGGGAGGCTTTCGATGGCGGCGCGAATTTCCTTGGCGTGGTATTCGGCCAGCAACTGCTGATCGGCACGCAGGGTTTGATCCGGCACCTGGATCCGGCGAGGATCGTGAGGCAGACCCGCGTCCAGCCGCAGATGCGCCGTTTCGCGACGAGTATCCCGGCGCCAGTTCAGAGCGACGTTGGTGGTGATCCGGAATAGCCAGGTGCTGAACTTGGCCTCCGGCTGATACCGATTGCGGAAGCGGTAGACGCGCAGGAAGACATCTTGCGACAGCTCTTCCGCGATGGCTCGGTTACGTACCAGCCGATAGAGATGGTTAACCACTTGGCTGCGGTGCCGCGCTAGCAGCGTCTCAAAGCTGGGCTCGTGCCCGCTGCAAACCTTCACCATTAAGGCCGCATCGGGATCGAGGGCCCACTCAGACACCATGCAGATTAGAACGCTTGGGGCGCGCGCTGCGTTTCCGATGGTGCTGTAACGATTCGTAAACGGGTAGAGGCCTCTACTGCACGCGTTCCTGATGCTCGGGGAAAACGGCGTAGCCATCGGGCGGAGGGTACAGGCTATAGAGCAGGCTGAGGCGCTTGCGCATGTGGCGGCTGGGCAATTGGCGAGGACCGGTTTCAACGTCGATATCGCAGCAGATGCCATGCAGGTACAGCGTCAGCGTGTCGATCAGGGATTGCCGGATGTAGTCGCGAAAGGCCTTGGTTTCCTTGCGGATGTTGACGTCGCGCCGCAGCAGCGCCTGCTTCATGTGCCAGCTCTCTTCGTCCACTTCCCCGTTTACGCGCGCGTTCATTTCCTCGCGCAGCAGCGAGCCGTATTGGGCCAACGCTTCTTGGGAGCCATGATCGGCGGCCAAGGTCGCCAACACGTGATAGAAGCGGTAGTGGTACTCGGAAACATCCTGATCTTTGAGGGCGAAGACCAGCACTTCTTCTTTGTCGAAGCGAACCTTGGTGGCCCAGGACGCGCGGCTGTCGGGCGGCTTTTCAGAGACTACGAACTCGTCGCGGCGGAGCGTCCCCTTTTCCTTGCCGTCGATCCGTTCGAGGTATGGGACCAACATTATGGACACCTTCGGCAGCAGCGCCGAAATGGCTGGGGGCAGGGCGGCGATGGGCTCTTCCAGGTATTCCTTGACGTCCTCCTCGCTCAACGGCACCGAAGCGCAGAAGTAGGAGAAGGTGTTGCTGAGCGGGATCATTTCGCCGCGGAATCGTTCCGCGAACTGGCCAACGCTAAGCTTAGAAAGATCGGGTTGCGCGGACATCGGGTGGGGTTAAATCGTCTTCATTCTAACACGGGGGCGTAGGAGGGCCCAGACCGTCGCAGTAATTAGTACTAAGCAAATTCCAGCCGTTTGAGCTTCAGCCGGTCGGTGCGAACCTGCGCGAGGTCGTATTGGGCCTGTTGCACCAGCCAGGTTTCGGCGCTGCCCCCGAAGACCTTGGACAGTCTGACGGCCATTTCGGGAGAGATGCCGCGTTTTTCGTTCACCAGTTCCGATAAGGTGGTGCGGGTCACTCCGAGAGCGGAGGCGGCCTGAGTGATGCTCAAACCCAACGGTTCAATGCACTGGCGTAATACGAAACCGCCGGGATGGGGTGGATTCTTCATAGGCATGGTCTAATCCTTGTTCAGTGGTAGTCCAGATAGTCAACGTCGAACGCATCGTGGTCGGCGAAGCGGAAAACCACGCGCCGATTTGCGCGGACTGTCACCGCCCAGAACCCTTTCATCTCGCCTTTGAGAGGATGCAATCGTAACCCTGGCATATCCATATCAGTTACGGCGCGGGCCGCGTCGAGCCGCGCGAGAATGTCGCGCAACTTGTCAACGTGCTCAGCGGCCACGCCGCGCGGGTCGTCGTCTTCATAAAGCGCGGTTCAGCCCTTTGTGACGGATCGACCGGATCATCTCTGACCGTAACGCGTTACGTTACGGATGTCAAGCAAGTGAACACTGACATATAGTAACCTGGACCGATTTATGCGAGCCACAAATTGGGAGTTCAAGAACCGGGCGATGGTCTTCGGACTGATCTTCGGCATCTCGTTCAGCGCGTACCTCCTGGACCAGCAGAATTCTGTAGCCGCGCTGGCGAACTGGCTAGGCGCCACTCGCGGGACCGATGCGAATCTCATCGCCCGAAGCTTATTCTTGGCCGCCGCTTGTTTGCTTGTGATAGCCGGTCTCGTGCGCACCTGGGCATCGTCGTATTTGAACGCGAAAGTAGTGTACGCGTCGGAAGTAAAGACCGATTCGCTGGTGGCGGATGGCCCTTACCGGCGGGTCCGCAATCCACTGTATTTCGGCAATATATTGCTGGCCATCGGGATGGGCGCGATGATGAGCCGGATAGGGTTTTTCGTGGGCATCCTTGCGATGCTGGTGTTCTGCTACCGGCTGATTTTTCGGGAAGAGTCCGACTTGCTTCGCAGCCAGGGCGAGCAATACAGGCGCTACCAACAGGCCGTACCGCGTCTGTGGCCCGCATGGCGGCCGCGCACTGCTTCCGCCGGAGGCCTAGCCCGGTGGATGGATGGGTTCAAGGCGGAATTCTGGTGTTGGGGATTCGCCGTTTCGGTGGCTGCGTTTGCCATCACGCTGAATCTCCCGGCATTCTTCGTGATCTTGGGGGCAAGCGTGGTGGTGCTGTGGTTATCCACCTTGGTGATCGACAAGAGGACACGGGGCGCACGCCCGGCCGATCCCTAAGCGCTAGACTTAAATCTAGTGGGACCAAAGGTTTTGATTTCGGCAGGTGAAGCGTCCGGGGACTTGTACGCGTCCGCTCTGGTGGAAGCTCTCCGCTGCCATCGGCCCGATCTGCAGTTTTTCGGCTGCGCAGGTCCGCGTATGCAGAGGGCCGGGGTTCGCCCGGTGGTGGACGCGCACAGCTTGGCCGTGGTGGGACTGGTGGAAGTGGTGACTCACATTCCGCGCATCTACGGCGAGTACCGGAAGTTGCTGAATGCCGCTCGCGCCGAGCGCCCTGCGGTAGCCATCCTTACCGACAGCCCGGATTTCCACCTGCGTGTGGCCCGCCGGCTCAAGAAACTGGGCATTCCCGTTTTTTATCTGGTGGCGCCCCAGGTTTGGGCCTGGCGCAAGGGCCGGCTGCCGTTGATGCGGCGCACCATCGAGCGGCTGCTTTGCATCTTCCCTTTCGAACCGGAATTCTTCGCGCGCCATGGCATCCAAGCCACTTACATCGGCCATCCCCTCACTCGCCTGGTGCAGCCATCAGCCAGCCGCGCAGAACTTCGCCAACGTTTTGATATTCCAGGGGGCACTCCGCTGGTGATTCTGCTTCCCGGCAGCCGCCCCGGCGAGGCTGCGCGGCATTTACCGGTCTTGCTGGACGCGGTTGAAAGCCTGAGGGCCAGCGCGAAGAAGAAGCCACGGTTCATTTTGGCTGTCCCGCCCGGTACAGTGCCGACGGGATCAAGTTTCCGGGAACGGATTTCTTCGGCGTCCATCCAATTGCTTGAGGGCAAAACCTGGGATGCGCTCGTCTGCGCGGACGTAGCGCTGGCCGCCAGTGGAACGGTCACCATTGAGGCATGCCTGCTGGGAACCCCCATGGTCACCTTTTATCGGGTAAACAACTTAAGTTGGTGGATGGGCAAGGCTTTGGTTCGGGTGCCGTTCTATTCGATGGTCAACCTGGTGGCGGAGCGGCGCATCGTGCCGGAGCTGATGCAAGATCAAATGACTGCTGAAAATCTGGCCCGCGAAGCGCTGGCGCTGCTGGAAAATGACGATAGGCGGGAAGGAATGCGCCGCGATCTGGCCGAAGTAGCTCGAAAGCTCTGGGGCTCTGAGGATCCCATGGAAGTGGCGGCTTCGCTGGTGGAAAAGCGCCTGGCCGAAAAGCATTTTGCAAAAGAGGAAATGGTCGATGTTGCGTAAGATTTTGGGTAAGGCGCTGCTGGCATCGCTCGCGCTGGCCTCTTTGGCCACGGCGCAGGATAGAGGAAGTAAAGCCGGACGCATCGACGTGGATCACTACGCGATCGATGCCGAGATCAATCCGCGCACCCAAACCCTCACTGCCAACGTAAAGATCCGGTTCGTCGCCCAGGACAGCGACATTTCCACCGCGTCCTTCGAACTGAATAACGCGTTCAATGTTTCGCGCGTAGTGGACGACAGCGGGCATCAGATTCCCGCTTCGCGCTCGGGCCAGGACATGGGCGTTCGGCTGAGCTTCGCGGCGCCGCTTGCGAAAGGCAAGGCCACCACGGTGACGTTTACCTACGACGGCCGCTTGACTGGCCAGGAAGAATCGCCGGTCTATGGCATCAAATTCGGCGCTATCCAGAACGACATCGCGTACCTGATGTACCCGGCGCGATGGTTTCCGGTGAACGGCTACAGCGTGGATCGATTCACTTCCGATCTCAATATCGCCGTACCAGCCGGATATCAGGTGATTGCGAGCGGCCTGGGAAATTCGAAGCCCGCGGGCGCCGGCAAGACTGCCTTTAGCTTTCAATACACCAAGGCGTCGTTCCCTGGAAGCATCGCCGTGGTGCAGGGCGATCCGGTAAAAGTGAATTCGGAAGGCGTCACAACGACGGTCTATTTTCGGCAAAAACAGAACATGGCCAACGCCTACGGCGAGGCGACGGGCAAGGTGCTGAGCTTCCTGACGAGCGTGTACGGCCTGGCCCCGCAAGCCAATATGACGCTGGTTGAGACCGAAGACGGCACGCCGAACGGATACTCGGCGCCGGGAATTATTTTCCTTTCGCCTAGGGCGATCGGCAGCCAACCCGCCATGCGGCTGCTGGCGAATCAACTGGCGCGCCAATGGTGGGAGACGCTTGTATCGCCCATCAACCGCGATCATTTGTGGCTGGAGAACGGAAACGCGCGCTTCGCCGAGCTGTTGTGGGATGAACACGCCAACGGCCCAGCGGCGCTGGAACAAGATCTGCACGACACGTACGTCGAAGCGATGACCGTCGACAATCCGTCGCTGATTCAAGCTGGGCGTCTCGACGATTATTCGCCGGAATACTGGGCGCTCACGGCTGGAAAAGGCGCCGCGGTGCTCAATATGCTTCGCAGCGTGATGGGCAACGACAATTTCAACAAGCTGATGTCCAGCTTCACTGAGAAATATAGCTGGCAATCGGTGAGCACGGTGGATTTCCGTAAGCTGGCCGAGCAGATTACGGGTCAGAACCTGCAGTACTTCTTCGTGCAGTGGCTGGAGTCCAGCGGCGAGCCTGAATTCAAGATGGAATATACGGTGTTTCGCACACAGAAGGGCTTCCGCGTGATGGGCAAGATTAATCAGGACCTGGACACTTTTCAGATGCCGGTGGATCTAAAAATCGAAACAGAAGGCAACCCGGAAACCAAGCGCATCGACGTAGTGGGGACTTCATCCGAGTTTACGGTGGACACCTTCGGCAAACCGAAGACCGTGACGATCGATTCGTCTGGGGCAGTGCTGCGCTGGAGTCCCGCGATGCGCGTGGCGGTGGCCATCAAACGCGGCGAGCAATTCGCCGAGATTGGTGAGTTCGGGGACGCTTTGAAGGAATACCAGAAAGCCATCGAGGTGAACCGGAACAGCTCACTGGCGCATTATCGGGTAGCCGAAGTTTTCTTCCTGCAGAACAACTACCAGTCGGCCGCCAATGAATATCGCGAGGCGCTGAATGGCGACGTGGAACCGAAGTGGACGGCGGTATGGGCGCACATTAAACTGGGCAACATTTTCGACGTTTCCGGCCAGCGCGAGCGCGCGGTCAATGAATACAACCAGGCCATCCGCACAAAGGATGATACGCAAGGGGCGCAGGAAGAGGCCGCAAAGTATCTGAAGCAGCCGTACGAGAAAAAGCACAGCAACGTTTAAGAGAGGGTTCACCCTCCCGCGAGTTTCGACGTCAGCATCCAGCGCAGCACGCCATGCGGCTCGGCGGGGAAGCGCTCCATTTCGATGCACGCGATGGCGCCCTTTTTGAAATCCACTTGAAGATTTGGCGACCCAAGCAGGTATGCCGTTAACCGGCTGAACAAAGGCTCGTGGCCGGCCAGCAGAATTTGCGCTTCGTCTTTGTGTACGCGAATTTCATCCCAGACCGCTTTCGGGGATGACCCTGGCTCGAGCGCTTTGGTGCGCAGCAGTTCGCCTTTGTAGTCCAAAATCTCCGCCGCGAACTGAGCCGTCTGCAACGCACGCTTGTAGGGACTGGTCAAAATCAGGGAAGGCGCCACGCCGGCGGAGGCTGCGGCGCGCAAAACATTCCGCAGTTTCTTGCGGCCGTCGGGCGTAAGCGCGCGCTCGGAGTCTGACTGACCAGTCTGCGGTTCTTCGGCAACTCCGTGACGGAGGATATAAATTTCCATTCCTGATAGCCTACTGGTTTGAAACCTTATCTTGACCGCGGCGCGTTTTATCTGACGTGCGGCGCGCTCCTTTCCATTCTATTCTCGATTGCCGTTTCGCAGATTCTCCTGGCTCTCGCGCTGGCGGCTCTGCTGTTCTCGTCGGACCGGATCCGGCTACCACCCATCAAGCTTCCCCTCGCGCTTTTCGTGGCGGGCACGGTGGCCTCGCTGCTGGCTTCCGGCCACATCCAAGAAGGCATGCCGCAAATCCGCAAGTTTTATGTGTTCTTTATTTTGCTGGTGGCATACAGCACGTTCCGCAAGATCTCGGAGATTCGCGCCGTGGTCCTGCTATGGGCCGGGATCGCGACGCTGTCGGCCGCGCGCAGCTTCTTCCAGTTCTGGCGGATCTACCAGCAATCGCAAGAACAGCACATCAACTTTTACGACTTCTACGTGGGATCGCGCATCACGGGCTTTGTGAGCCATTGGATGACTTTCGGCGGCGAAGAAATGATCGTGCTGCTGCTGCTGGCTGCTTATCTGTTCTTCTCCCGATACGCCCGGTGGAAGACGGCGGGCTGGCTGTGTGCCGTGATACTGGCCTGCTCCCTGGTGTTAGGATTCACGCGCAGCATCTTTCTTCTCGGCTTTCCCCTGGGCTTGCTCTACTTGCTGTGGTTCTGGAAGAAATGGCTGGTGGTGGTGGTGCCCGCGGTGGTGTTGATCGGGTTCTTCCTCGGGCCACGCGCCCTCCGGGAGCGGATCAATTCCGTGTTTGAGGCGCATGGCGAGGTGGACTCGAACCGTCACCGGGCCATCCTGCGCGAAACCGGGGTGGTGATCATCCGTGCGCATCCGTGGCTCGGCATCGGACCCGAACAAGTGAAGTATCAGTTCGATCGATGGGTTCCGGCGTCCGCGCTGCCGTTGCCGGTGGGCTATTACGGGCACTTGCACAATATTTACCTGCAGTACGCAGCGGAGCGCGGCGTGCCGACGCTCGTCATATTTTTGTGGATGATCGTGAAAATCCTTTGGGACTTTGCGCGGGCGCTGCGCGGAAAACTCCTGGATCCGGAAGCTCGCTTCGTGTTACACGGAGCAATCGCGGCGATTCTTGCGATCTTGGCGGAAGGCTTCGCCGAGAACAATCTCGGCGATAGCGAAGTGTTGACCATGTTTCTCGCGGTCGTCGCGTTCGGCTACCTCGCGAAAGAGGACGCAGGGGCGGCGCCCATTCTGAATTCCAGCCAGCCGTAAGCGGCTATGAATTCCGGGGACGTCGTCTTCGGCGTCCCGCATTCGGACGCTGCGAAGCGTCCTCTACTGCATGGGGCCGTGATGCTCTGGCGGACGTTTCTTGCGCGTCCCGCCGCCCCCACGGCGCGGACGATCGGCCGTGTTGCCGGAACCCGCGGGTTTCCGTGCGCGGCGCACCGGCTTGGGTTTGACAGGTGGAGGATTTGGCTCCAGCAGCGACGGCTGGCCTTCGACGATGGGCTGCTTCTCGTCCTCTTCCTCTTCCACGTGCGGCTCCGGCGCCCTTTCCGGCTCAGCGGGCGGATAGAATTCAGCGCCCATATATACGATGGGGCCCTTCTCTTCATCCGGCTCGACGCGAACGACCAGCTTATCCTGCGCGTAGTTGAGGAACTCGGAGAATTCCTGGAAGCCATACGCGGCGGCCGAAAAGTTGGGGACCTCGGTTTGCACCCAGGCCGCCAGATCGTCTAATAGAACACCGTTCTCCATCTCCAGACGATGGGTTTCGAGCACGTCGCGCAGCGGCGGCAGCGCCTCTTCCGGTTTCGGCGTGGGACGCTCCGGCTGAGACGCGCCCTTACGCTCGATGATGTAACGGCCACCCTGGCCGCTGACGTTCACGTAATCGGCCTTCTTCAACTTCTCGACAAAATCGGAGAAGCTATTCGCGCCGTACGCCTTTTCGGTGAAGGCCGAGTCGAGCTGCAACATGGTGGATTTGAGCAACCCCAGCTGCGGCTGCACAGCGCGGCGTTCCAGCACCTGCAAGGCGCGTTCGACGAGCGGCATGGCCTGCGCCAGATCGAGCGGAGCCGGCCGCATACGTTGTCCGCCTGGCGGGCGATCCCGGCCCGGCTGCTGCTCTCCAACTTGGCCTTGCGGGCGCGGCCCTCGGTCGCGGCCTTGGCTTTGGCTTTGGCCACGATCCTCCGAGAGCAACGACTCATAGCTCACAAATTCGTGGCAGTTCTGCTGCAGAATCGTGCTGGTGAAGGCCTTGCCTCCCACCACAAACACGGTTTTTCCATATTCCTTCAGCTTGTTGACCAGCGGGATGAAGTCGCTGTCACCGCTGACAATGGCGAACGCGTTCACGTGCGGATGGGTAAACGCCATCTCCAGCGCATCCAGCGCCAGGTTGATATCGCCGCCGTTCTTGTCGCCGCGCGGCGAGGGCAGGCGCTGCACCATTTGCACGGCGTTCTCCGCCATGGACCGGGCCGCGCCTTCCTGGCGCCCCCAGTTGGCGTACGCGAATTTCGCCACCAGGTCGCCGCGCTCCTTGAGCGCATCCAGCGGCAGGGAAACATCAAATTCGCGCCGCAAAGTCGATTTCACGCCGATTTCAATATTGTCGTAATCGACAAAGACGGCGATGTTTAGTTTTTCTTGCATTTAGGTTTTGTTAGTACTCGGGCGCTCCAGCGCCAATGTTTTGTTTCAAAATAAGCGGGCATCTCTGGCCCGCGGTTGCTTCACGCGGTCTGCTTTACAGAAGACCTTATGAAGTCGACGATCGCTTCGAGCGACGCCCCAGGCTGGAATACAGCCGCGACGCCTAGCTTCTTCAGCTCGGCAGCGTCCTCGTCAGGAATTATACCGCCGACCAGGACCAGAACATCGTCCATGCCCTTTTCGCGCAGCAAATCCATAATACGCGGAACGATCGCGTTGTGGGCGCCGGACAGGATGGACAGGCCGATAACCTGGACGTCCTCCTGCAAAGCGGCACTCACGATCATTTCCGGAGTCTGTCGCAGGCCGGTGTAAATCACCTCCATGCCCGCGTCGCGCAAAGCTCGCGCGATGACCTTCGCTCCCCGGTCATGGCCGTCCAAACCCGGTTTGGCGACCAGCACCCGGATGCGGGGATCCATACACTTTGATGGTACCAGGATCGAATAGCACTTATCCTACTGTTGCGGCTGTAACTGGAATACCGGCAGCACCAGCAGTGGCTGGGATAGCGGCGTCGCGTCTACCGCTTTAGCCTGCACCGGAGCGGATTGCTCGGCGAAACCGCCGTCGGAAGTGGAAGTGAGCACCACCTCTTGCACCGCGCACTGCGTTTGGGGCTGCGTTCCGTCTACAAAGTACGATGCAATCCCGGCGCCGCAAGCGGGCCCGGCCAACTGGCCCGATTGAGGATCGACCGATGCTTGAGTCACTCCCGGAGGCGGCTGGAACGGTTTGGCATCGCCAAATTGTTTATAGCGCGCTGCTTCGGTCATGAACTCAGTCCAGATGGGGAGTGCCGACCTGGCGCCTTCCAATCCCAGGTCCGTATAATCATCGAAGCCAACCCAGACCACGCATAAAAGCTCCGAAGTGAATCCGGCGAACCATCCATCGTGCGACGTGCCGGTTTTTCCGGCGGCCGGGTATCGGAATCCTCGCGCGCGAACGCCGGCTGCGGTTCCGCTGCGCATCACTTCCTGCAACATGTCGACCATCAGGAAAGCGATTCGCGGATCGAGCACGCGCGTGGTCTTCGGTTGCTGGCGATACAAGACGCCGCCATTTGCGTCTCGCACTTCCGCCATAAATGCCGGCTGAACGAGCTGGCCGCCATTGGCAAACATGGTGTAGGCTCGCGCAATCTCGAGTGGCGTAACCTGATACGCGCCCAAAGCCACCGCCGGGGTTGGCTGGATATCGTCATTCATGCCCGCTCGCCGTGCAACCGCGACCACGTTCGCGTAACCGGCCATCTGCGCCACCTTTACCGCAGCCACGTTGAGGGAATGCGCCATGGCTTGGCGCAACGTGACTTGTCCCATAAACTCGTGCTTGAAATTAGACGGACTATAAGCGGTGTCGCCGAAGCCGAAGGTGGTGGGCGAATCGTCGACAAACGACGCCGGGGTTAAGAGGGGTTCGCCACCGGTGACAGCCGTGTTCAGCGCCGCCGTGTAGACGAATGGCTTGAAAACCGATCCGGGCGGGCGCTTGGCGAAAATCCGGTCCAACTGGCTGGCAGCGTACTCGCGGCCGCCAATCAGCGCTTTTATTTGGCCGGTATGCGGATCCAGAGCAATCAAAGCAACTTGCGGCGAAGCCGATGCTGACGATCGATTACGAGACGCCAATTGCTTATCGACCAGCTGCATGCCGTCCGCGACAGCCTGTTCGGCCGCGCGCTGCAGACGTAGATCCAAGGTCGTATAGACAGAGGTTGCCTGCTGAACTTGTTCATCCGATCGGGCCAGCTCTTTGGAAGCAGCGTCGACAAAATACTGCGATTCGGAAAGTGAGGTCTTGCCGGTGTGCAAACCCAAAGGCAGCGCGCTGGCTTGTTCATATTGCTGCTCGTCGATGTACTTGTTTTCGCGCATGCGCTTCAGCACGATATTGCGGCGATCTCGAGCGCGATTGGGATAACGGAAGGGGTTGAAATAAATCGGACGCTGAATAAGCCCCGCGATGGTCGCTGCCTCTGGAAGACTTAGCTTTCGCACATCTTTGTTGAAGTAGGCCTCGGCCGCTTCTCCGATCCCGGCAATCCCGAACGCTCCGTCGCCGCCGAGGTAGACAAGATTCGAGTATCTTTCAAAGATCTGCTGCTTCGACAGGGTGTGCTCCAGGTGCACGGTAATCATCGCTTCTTCGATTTTCCGTTTCCAGCTCTTGTCGCGACGGAGGCAAAGATTACGAGCCAGCTGCATGGTTATGGTGGAAGCGCCCTGTTCTTTCCGCCGCTGGCGCAAGTCCACATAGGCGGCTTTGGCCATGCGAAGCGCGTCGATCCCTGAGTGGCTGAAAAACCGCTTATCCTCGGCCGACAGAATGGCGTGGACCACGACCGGCGGGATATCGGAGAAACTCACCGGCATATGTTTGTCCCGGCCCTCTTCCGACGTCAGATGCTGCGGCTTGAGCTGGTAATTTGCCAGGCTGCGATGAGTGGCGACGTCGGCGATTGACGTTATTCGGCCATTCGACAAGCTGATCTCTACCGGCTGCGCGCCTGAAATCGTCACACCACGATCGGTTTCAGCGACGGAATCCCCGGTACGCTTGATGGCCGCGGCAAGATCGCTCGCCGCCACGGGATCTCCCGGCGCCACGATTTCAGATGCGGAGTAAAAATCGATCGTGTTCCGGACGTTACTCGTAAGCTGCAGATCTACTCGCTGCGAAAGCCGGCGATATGGGATCGCGAGAGCAATAATGACAAGCACGACTCCAACGCAAACCCCAGCAGCCGCCTTGTTCATCGATGGCTTAAACGGCGGCTTAAACGTCCAGGGCTTAAACTTCAGCGTTACACGATTGTTGTCATTAAAGATCTGCACCGCTGATGCATTGGCACGCGGAGGTCCGTTCCTGGAAGTTCAATAAAAGATGTAGGCAGCAGTACTTTACCCGGTCGATTTTACAGGCCGGCATTCCTGGGCTCAGAGCACGCTGGTTTCGGTGTAACTGCCAAAAACCTCGCGCAGCACTTCGCAAATTTCGCCCGCCGTGGCGTAGGCGCGAACGGCGTCCAGGATGAACGGCATGGTGTTTTCCGAGCCCTTGGCCGCCCGCTTCAGCCCGTCCAGGCATTGTATTACTCGGGCGTTATCGCGCCGCGACTTCAGCCTGGCGAGCTTTTCCAGTTGATGCCCCTGGGACGAGTCATCAATCTCCAGCACTTCGAGAGGGGTCTCATTCTGTTCGACGAAAGCATTCACGCCCACGATCTTCTGTTCGCCGGTCTCGATGGAGTGCTGGTACTCATAGCTGGCGTTGGCGATCTCGGTCTGCGGAAACCCACGCTCGATGGCTGGGATCATGCCGCCCATTTCGTCGATGCGCCGGATGTACTCGCGCGCCTGTTTTTCCATCTCGGCCGTGAGGCTTTCGAGGAAATAGCTGCCGCCCAGCGGATCGGGCACGTCCGCCACACCACTTTCGTACGCAATCACCTGCTGGGTGCGAAGGGCGATGGTCACGGCGTGTTCGCTCGGAAGCGCATAAGCTTCATCGAGCGAATTGGTGTGCAGGGACTGCGTTCCGCCCAGCACGGCCGCGAGCGCCTGCAGCGTGGTTCGCACGATGTTGTTGTAGGGCTGCTGCCAGGTGAGCGAGCACCCGGCCGTCTGAGCGTGCGTGCGCAGCTTCCAGCTTCGCTCGTCCTTAGCTCCATACCGATCGATCATTACTTCGGCCCAGATCTTGCGCCCGGCTCGAAACTTCGCGATCTCTTCAAAGAAATCGTTGTGCGAGTTGAAAAAGAAGCTGAGCCGGGGCGCGAAGCTGTCCACTGGAAGTCCGCGCGCGACGCCCCATTCCACATATTCCATGCCGTCCCGCAAGGTGAACGCCAGTTCCTGCACCGCCGTGGATCCGGCTTCGCGAATGTGATACCCGCTGATCGAAATTGGATTGAAGCGCGGCACGTGCCGGGTGGAGTATTCGATGACGTCCGTCACCAGCCGCATGGAAGGACGCGGAGGATAAATATACTCCTTCTGCGCGATGTACTCTTTCAGGATGTCGTTCTGCAGCGTGCCTGAAAGCTGGTTCCAATCGACGCCCTGTTTTTCGGCCACCGCGAGATACATCGCCCAGATCACCGGCGCGGGCGAGTTGATGGTCATCGATACGGTGACGTCAGAGAGCGGAATGCCAGAGAACAGAATCTCCATGTCCTCGAGCGAACTGATGGACACGCCGCACTTGCCTACTTCACCCTCTGACGCGGCGTGATCGGCGTCGTAGCCCATGAGCGTCGGCAGATCGAAGGCCACCGATAGCCCGGTCTGTCCCTGGCTCAGCAGATAAAGGTAGCGGCGATTGGTTTCTTCCGGAGTGGCGAATCCCGAGAACTGCCGCATGGTCCAGAGCTTGCCCCGGTACATGCTTTCGTGAATGCCGCGCGTGTAGGGAAACTCGCCCGGCGGCGGAATCTCGAGACCGGCGATGTCAGCCGCTGTGTAGACCGGTTTAACGGGGATTCCACTGAGCGTCTTGGGAGCAGGCTCGGTAGTTATCCCGCTGGGCTTGGCCATCAATTACATTGTAGATCCGCTTACATTTTAAGAGCCACTCTCCTGCGCCTTGGCCGGCTGGTAGCCTCCGGGCACGATGCGCGTGGCAATCGACAGTCGATTCCACGCGTTGATGGCGGCCACTGCCAGCGTAAGGTCGGACAACTCTTTGTCGCTGAAATACGGCCGTGCTTGGTCGTAGACCACATTCGGCGCTTGTCCTTCGGCGATCAGCGTGACGGCTTCGGTCCAGGCTAGCGCAGCGCGCTCGCGATCGGTGTAGTACGGGCATTCACGCCAGGCATCGAGCGAGTATAAACGCTGCTCGTTTTCACCGCTCGCGCGGAGGTCCTTCCAGTGCATATCCAGGCAGTAAGCGCAGCCGTTGATTTGGGATGCGCGCAGTTGAACCAGAAGCATAAGGGATTTTTCGAGGCCACACTGCTCCTGATATTTCTCCAGGCCTTCCATGGCTTCGTAGACGCCGGGAGCCGTTTTGGCGTAGTTGAATCGAGCTTGCATAATTTTTTCTCCTATGTTTTGCGGTTGTAATACATGGCTAGCACCAGCGCCCCCGCGGATGCGGAGAACACTGAGTAATCCAGCGGTGATTTGATCCCGAATGAAATGGCCATGGCGATGCCAAACAGCGCCAGCAGGACCGCGCTGCCAAGCGCCACCCAACGCAGCCAGACATCGAGCAGAAGCGCGACACCCAAGCCAAATTCGGCTAAGGTGGCCGCCCATGCCAGGAACGGGATGGAGTACGCGGGCATGAATGAGTTCACTTGGCCGGTGTAGCGCATGAATCCATCGAAGTTTCCGTAACCGACGTTCCTGCCCCAGAAGCCGAAGCGGTCAACGATGCCAGACAGGAACGCGGCGGCCAGAGCGATTCGGAGGTACAGGATGGCCCAGCGTTCCCATTGGAGTGCCCGCGCGTTCACGGCGCCGGCACCGTGAGCGGCGTGTCGTGATCGCACGTAAAGTACGCGAGGAATCGCGCGCGTTCCGTTTTGCTGGCGTTCGCCGAGACGGCGTGGACGCCGTTGGGAGCTTCGTAGAAACTCTGCCCAACCTTATACGTGGCCTCCGGCTCGCCCTTCACCTGCATCCGAACGGCGCCTTCGATCACGTAGCCGATCACCGCGCAGGGATGGCTGTGTTGCTTTGACGATTCGCCGGGGCCGTAGGTGACCTCGACAACCTTGGCCTGCAGCCGCCCACCATCCAACATCGGCAGAGCATGTGAAAACACAATTCGAGCTTCTTCGCCACGGCCAACCATGGCCGAGCATAAAATTACTGCGGTAACGCCTGCCCACTTTCTGTAACTATTCATCGCTTGGCTCCTATGCATAGGCTAGGCGAAAGTGGGTCACTCGACAAGATCCATTTACCGTATTCTTGCTGTACCACTTAAATGCCTAAGCGAACTACCGCCTTCGAGCTGACGCTTCCTTTGCGGGACACAGACTCATCCGCCTATCTCTGGCTCTATGAGGCGTTGCGGTCAGAGATTCTCGACGGCCGGCTGGGTCCCGGAGCCCGGCTTCCCGCCACTCGCGACCTGGCGCAGCAATACGAGCTGTCGCGGGGCACCATTGTGAACGCCTTCGAACTGCTCAAATCGGAGGGCTATCTGGAGGGCAGCATCGGATCCGGCACCTACGTCAGCAAGGTATTGCCCGACGAGTTGTTGCACGTTGAACGCGGCGCAAAACGCGCGGGCGGTGGCCCGCCAGGGGTGCAATCCAGGCCGCGGCGGCGAATGTCCGGCTACGCCAAGCGGGTGCGGCTGTTCCCGGCTCTGGAGTCGCGCCCAGCCCGCGCCTTCCGCGCCAACATGCCGGCTGTAGACCTGTTTCCCGCCAGCCTTTGGGCGCAGCTCGCCAGTCGCCGCTGGCGGCGGGGGTTAAGCAACCTTCTGTTGGGTTGCGATCCCCTGGGATACCGGCCCCTCCGAGAAGCAGTCGCGGATTACCTGAATGCTTCGCGCGGTGTGCGCTGTTCGCCCGAGCAAGTCGCGATTGTATCCGGCGTGCAGGAAGCGCTCGATCTGGTGGCGCGCCTTTTTCTGAATCCCGGCGATCGGGTGTGCCTGGAGAATCCGGGATATATTGGCGCGGCGATGGTATTCGAGTCCGTAGGCGCGAAGATCTCAAGCATGCCCGTGGATGAGGAAGGCATGCAACTGCGCGCGCCGGCTCTGCGGGGAGCCCGCTTGGTGTACGTCACTCCGGGGCATCAATTTCCGCTTGGTATTAGCATGAGCCTGCCCCGGCGGCTGCAGTTGCTCGAGTGGGCGCGCCAATCGGGAGCGCTGCTATTCGAAGACGACTACGACAGCGAATACCGTTATTCGGGCCGGCCGGTTCCGGCGCTGCAAGGGCTGGATCGCAACGGCTCGGTGCTTTTCGCGGGAAGCTTCAGCAAAGTGCTGTTTCCCTCGCTTCGCCTGGGATACCTGGTGATCCCGCCGGACCTGATGGATTACTTCGCCGCCGCGAAGTCGATCACCACTCGACACGCGCAGTTGCTCGATCAGGCCGCATTGTGCGACTTCATCACCGAAGGACACTTCGGACGGCATTTGCGGCGCATGCGAGGCGTATATGCGGAGCGATTGGCGGTTCTGCTGCGAAGCGCGCGCGGAAGGCTGGCGGGATTGCTTGAAATCTCAAGCGTCGAGGCTGGTTTACAGACGGTGGGATGGCTACGAGAGGGGATCAGTGGAGAATCGGCCTTCCGGGCCGCCGCCGCGCGCAATGTGGAAGTGATTCCGCTGAGCTGGTATCGGCGGGGCCGCGGGGGACGGGAAGGGCTGCAGTTGGGCTTCGCCGCTGTGGACCCGTCCGAAATCGAACGTGGAGTGCAAGAACTCGCGCGGGCGCTCGAAGCCGCAAGGTGATTCGTGCCACACTAAATCCTTAACCATGAAGATCAGGATCAAGAAATTGCACCCCGACGCCATTCTTCCCAGCTACGCGCATGGTCCCGATGAGGACGCCGCCATGGACCTGCGCGCGCTGGAGCGTACAGTGCTCACGCCGGGGGCCGCGCAAGCGGTGCCGACCGGCATCGCCATCGAGCTGCCCCGCGGGCACGAAGCCCAAGTGCGACCCCGCAGCGGCATGGCCCTCAAGCATTCCGTCACGGTGAATTTTGGCACCATTGACCCCGGTTACCGGGGCGAAATCCGGGTGGTGATGTTCAACCTCGGCCGTGCGGATTACGTGGTCGAAAAAGGCGACCGGATCGCGCAGCTCATCGTGGCGCCTTACGACGCCGTGGAATGGGAGGAAGGCAGCGATTTGGCCGATTCGGCGCGGGGCGCGGGCGGGTTTGGATCTTCCGGCAGATAGACGGGCCGAAGAGCGCGCCAGCGTGCACTGGAAGCGCTACCATAAGGGTAGGCCTATGCTGATTCGAAAACCCGCTGATCTTCGCTATTCGGAAGTAACACCCAAGCAAATGTATGTCAACCGACGCCGCTTTTTGACAGGCTCGCTGGCATTGGGCGCGCTGGCAGGAGCCGCGCGGGCCGGCATGAAGCTGTCCGACGCCAAAAAGACCTCCTACAATGTTGGCGACGAGAAGATAACGCCGCTCGAGGCCATCACGCACTACAACAATTTCTACGAATTCGGCACTGATAAGGCAGATCCCGCCGAATACGCCAAGAACTTTCGCACCTCGCCCTGGACGCTCAAGGTGGAAGGCGACGTGGCCAAGCCCATGACTTTCGACCAGGACAGCTTGCTCAAGATCGCGCCGCTGGAAGAGCGCATCTACCGGCACCGCTGCGTGGAGGCGTGGTCCATCGTGGTGCCGTGGACCGGCTTTCCGCTGGCCGCGCTGCTGAGCAAAGTGGAGCCGTCGCCCAAAGCAAAGTACGTGGCTTTTGAAAGCTACTACGATCCCAAGCAGATGCCTAAAGGGCGCTGGGCCGGCATCGAGCTTCCTTACGTGGAAGGCCTGCGTCTGGATGAAGCCATGCATCCACTCGCGTTTCTGGCGGTTGGACTGTACGGTGAGACGCTGCCGAATCAGGACGGCGCGCCCATCCGGCTGGTGGTGCCGTGGAAATATGGTTTTAAGAGCGCCAAATCGCTGGTGAAGATTCGTCTGGTGGAAAAACAGCCGCCCACCACTTGGAATCTGTCTGCGGCCAACGAGTATGGCTTTTACTCCAACGTCAACCCGAAAGTGGATCATCCCCGCTGGAGCCAAGCTAAAGAACGCCGCCTGGGCGAACTGTTCAAGCGCGATACGTTGATGTTCAACGGGTACCCCGAGGTCGCAAGCTTGTACGCCGGCATGGATCTTCGTAAGAATTATTAGGCACGGGGATGCTCGGCAAGATCCTCGGCAGCCGGTGGACCAAGGCGGGCGTTTTTGTGGCGTGCCTGGTTCCGTTCCTGCTGCTGTTGTGGCCGTTCTGGAAGCTGGTCACCAGCGGCAACGCTCCTGAGTTCGGCGCCAATCCGGTCGAATACATCACTCACTACACCGGCAACTGGACCATCCGGTTCCTGCTCATCACATTGTGCGTGACGCCGCTGCGGAAGATCTTCAATCAGCCCAAACTGGTGCGCTATCGCCGCACGCTGGGCCTGTTTGCATTCTTCTACGTATGCCTGCACTTTATGACGTGGTTCATCCTCGACAAATCGTTCAGCCTGTCCGACATGTGGGCCGATGTGCTGAAGCGGCGCTTCATCACCGTGGGTATGCTGGGCTTCGCGATGCTACTGCCCCTCGCCATAACGTCCACCGCGGGCTGGGTGCGCCGTCTGGGCTTCGCGAAATGGCAGCGCCTGCACCGGCTGATTTATTTTGCCGCGCTGGCCGGCGTAATTCACTACTATTGGCTGGTGAAGTCCGACGTGCGCCTGCCGCTGATGTACGGCGCGATCCTGGCCGTGCTGATGCTATACCGGTTTTTCATGTGGAAGTGGACGCCCAGACGCGCGCCCGCGCGCAGCACTGCCGTCACCACTCCGAATACGGCGTCCCTTCCAGACTAGTCCCCTCGGCGCCACTCCGCACGTCGAAAATGCCGGGCTGGGTCTGGTTCACCGTGTTGCTGGCATCTTCCATGATGAGCCTCCAGGAGTCGGCATTGCCGGTGATGGGATCAATCGGGATCTGCCGCAGATAACCGTCGCTCACCAGGTCTTGCAGGGTTTGCGGCGCCTTCTGCTTGTCGTAGGTATACTCATCGATCACGGTGCGCAGCGTGAACAGATTGTTCTTGAGGACGCTTTCCTTGGAGCGTACAATCGAGCGGCTGTAGATGGGAAGCGCCACCGCCATCAATATGGCAATGATCGCCATGACAATCATCAGCTCGATGAAGGTGAAACCGAAGCGGCGGCGATTGGACTGGGGCACCAGCTTCCGCACGGCCGCGGCTTGGCAGGAATTGCTACCAGGTTGAGTAAGCTGTTCCATCGCGTGCCTTGTCCATGCTCTTGGTGTATACATCAAATACGTTCTGACCGCCCCAGGATTGCGAGGTAGGATCATCGCGGTCGCTACGCAGACCCCATTCGTAGGAGTTGGTCATAGGGTCTTTCGGGATGCGGCGCAGGTACTTCATTTTCTTGTCCACCGACCCGGTGGCTTTGATTCCGTCCACCAGTTGCTTCAGGCTCTCGGGATAATTGTCCGAATCGAGCTTGGCCGGGCCGATCTTCTGGGCGTCCATGTCGTCTTTGAACTTATCGATCGCATTCCGGATCTCGCGCAGAGAGCGCTCCAAATCGCGCTCCTTGTCACGCTGTACCTTGTAGCGGGCCAGAGGGACCGCCATGGACGTGAGCACCATCATGATGGTGAAGGCCACGATCAGCTCCACCAGCGTCAAGCCGCTTTGTCTCTTACGCCGCATGAACCTTATTGCACGGTCACCGAAACCGACGGCCCCATCACCGCAATCGGCTGTTGAGCCGAATTCTTAAACGATGCTTCGGTCACGCTCACGACGGTGGTTCCCTTACCTACGGCTGTAAACGTGAGCTGCAAAAGCGGACCGGTGCCGTTCACGCCGCCCGCGCCTGCCAACCGGTTTACGTCGATGCTCGCATCGCCGGTGTCGTTGCGAATGTCGAGACTGGGCGCCACGATCTTGCCATCCTGAGCGAGCAGCGCGCCCGGAGCGATCATCTCCAGCCGCAGCACTTTTGGATCCCACCGCACTTTCACTGGGACGCTGGCTAAATCGGTCATGTTTCGCGCTTGCAGCGCGATGGTCACCTGGCTGCTCAACGGCGCCTGTACGTTGGCCGGATTAAACGCCAGACCAGCGGGGCCGCCGGGAGTGGCGGGTGTTACAGCGGGCGCTCCTCCCGGCGCCGCAGGAGTCGTTACAGGCGACGTTCCCTGCGCGGCAGGAGCGGGAGGGGATGCGGGCCCGTCAACCCTCGGCGCATAACTCAGTTTCACCGTTGCGTCCGTTCCCGCCGCAACGCCTCTTAAGTCCAGCCCAGTAATGTCGGGCCGGCGCACGATGTGCGGAATCAGAGCGATCATCAACTGTTCTCGCTGCTTGTCCTTGGAAGTGTTGCCGAACAGATACTTGCCGAGAATCGGTATGTTCACCAGACCTGGAATTCCCGTGTTGACGTTGGTTTCCTGGTCCGACATCAACCCGCCCAACAGGCTGACTTCCCCGTCCTTCAATCGAATGTCAGCTTCGTTCTTCTTTTGTCCGATCACCGGCTGGCTGAGGCCGCCCAGATTGAGAGTGTTCGCGATGTTGGAAATATCGACGCTTACGTGCAGTGTTACTTCGTCGTTCCCATGGACGTGCGGCGTCAGCTCCACATTCACGCCAATATCGACGAATTGAAACTGCGTACTCACCAGCGGGCTGACGCCTACCGTGCCGACGCCCGGCTGGAAACTACCCGTTGCATAGGGATACTTTTCCCCGATCTTTAAACTCACCTTCTGGCCATCGGAGACACGCACCTCCGGCGATTCCTGTATTTTCGTTCTGGAATCCGACATCACGGCTTGCAATGTCGCGCCGGGCAGGCTGGTGGAAAAGTCCTTGGTACCTATGTGACCAAGTTGCGACAGAGCGACGAAGGTGGACGTCGATCCGGTGCTGCCTGTTGTGGGGGTATTCGTAGTGGTTCCATTTGCGCCCGTGCCCCCGGTCCCGTTTGCGCCAGTGCCGGTGGTGGAAGTGACTGGATTGGTCGGCGAAAACGCGAACGGCACGTTCAGTCCATTGGTGCCGTTGGAAACCAGCCCGGCGCCAATCTGGCGGCTGATATCGCTGGCCACGTCCATCACGATCACGTCCACCACCACTTCCGCTTTTGGCTTATCCAGATCATGAAGCAGCTTTTCGACCAGCGCGACCTTATCCACCGTGTCGCGCACCACAATCGCATTGTCGGCGTTAAACTGAAACATCCGTCGCACATCGGTAACCGACCGCACGGCCGTTACAATTTCAGAAAACTCCTGTGTCGAAGTGGGATTCTTCAGATAAAAGACCTTCACCACTTCGTCTTCATAATCCCGGCGCTTGGTAACGTTGTCTTCGGTGACAAAAATCGCATTGGCGCTCACCGACTTCCAATAGGTTTTCGTCAGCAGCCCAATGTAATCCAGCGCTTCCTGCAAACTGACGTTATTCAGATCCAGGTTCGCGTTCTTGCCCGGCTGCATCTGCGGGTCGAACAGCACATTGATTCCCGCCAGCTTGCCTACCGTTTCATAGAGCACTTTGGGCGGCTGATTGTTCATCTTGAGCAGGCTGATCTGGTTGGTTACCGGCTTCAACTGCGGTACAGGCAACAGCGACTGGATCATCTCCAGACTTTCCTTCTGGGCCTTCTCGGCGGAAGTCAGGGGCTTTTCACCCGGGGGAAGCAGCCCCTTTTGCTTTTCCTCCAGCAACTCCTTGGTCTGTTGGATGTCCTGCAGCGCGACCATGGATCCCGGATCGGAAGCGAACGCTTTTTCAAACTCCGCCAGGGCCTTTTCCAGGTCGCCGGCATCCAGAAGTTTCTTTCCAGCCTTCACGTGCTCCTGGCCGGACTCAAACCTTACGCGGCGCGTGGCCAGTTCGTAAATGGTTTCCCGCGGATCCGTCTTCAGCGCTTCCTCGTAGTACTCGAGCGCTTTGTCATATTCCTTGCGACCTTCGGCATCGGTTCCCAGCTTGAACAGCTTGTCACCCTTGCGAGTGCGAGCCTGGAGCCCAGGGGAGGGTAGAAAAAGCAGCGCCACGCAGAGTGGGGCTATGGCGCGTAACCTATTAAAAGAAATCATCTTATTCTCTATGAAGGCCCTATGCTACAATGACCCTGAGCCGGGCTAGGAATTGCCATATAAACGCTTGACGCGGCTGGCTTTCCTGGCGTTGACTAGAAAACACGAGACCTCCGGCGACCTTTATCAGGCCGGAGCGCGGTACCAAACCGGAGCCTGTTATCAAAACGCTGGAGTCTGGCATCAAG
>Ga0206814_10051_pt1 | contig 29309 bp, 21 predicted proteins | sample Alteio_BWOrgCont_90_FD_152850 | JGI IMG/M metagenome (GOLD analysis project Ga0206814, IMG submission 152850) | Enriched cells from forest soil in Barre Woods Harvard Forest LTER site, Petersham, Massachusetts, United States -... | ecosystem: Environmental > Terrestrial > Soil > Temperate forest >...
CCACCACGATGGGTTTGAGGCCCAGTTTCAGCGCCTTGGAGAGCACAAATTTGGTTTGCGGCATCACGCTCTCGGCCGCGTCCACCAGCAGCACCACCCCGTCCACCATCGACAGGATGCGCTCCACCTCGCCGCCGAAATCGGCATGGCCGGGCGTGTCCACGGTATTGATCCGCACACCCTGCCATTCCACCGAGGTGCATTTGGCCAGGATGGTGATGCCGCGCTCGCGCTCCTGGTCGTTGGAGTCCATGGCGCGCTCGGCCATCTGCTGGTTTTCCCGCACCGAGCCGGACTGGCGCAGCAACTGATCCACCAGCGTGGTCTTGCCGTGGTCGACATGGGCGATGATGGCGATGTTGCGGATTTGCATGAACAGATTCGGTTGGGGGTGCGGCGGCTTCATAGAGGGCTGAGGGGCCCTTGCCAAGGAACCCTTTTCGGGTTCCCAGCTGTAAATATTATGTAATAATATCAATTACTTATATGACGTCCCGGGACTGGCGGCCCTTCCCGCCGGCAGAAAAACTGATACACCTGTGAGAAAGTTTTGGCGTAATAATGCACTCGTACAGGCAAGAACAGGCGGTAAGGCCCCGCGAACCCTGCGAATTTCGGGGTTGGCGGCGGTAACTCACCCGTTCGGGGGGACGGATTTCTGGCCGAATTTTTATGTTTCGGGGCGTGCTTGCCGATAATGTAGGCAGCACAAAGCGCGATACGGAAAACTGTATCGACGAAAACAAAGACATGCTGGGGAAACAGGGAAGATGAACGCGTCAGTACATGTGGAAGATACCGACGACGAAACCGGCCCATCGTGGAAGGCCTGGTTAATCGGCGGCGTTGCGCTGATCGCGCTGGTCGGCGGCTATTGGTATTTCACCCAGGACAAGGTCGCGCCCAGGGCGCGGCGCGTTCCCATTCCGGTGCGGGTCGGTGCGGTGACGCAATATGACATGCCGGTGGTGGAGCACACGCTGGGCACGGTGGTGCCTTTCACCACCGTGCAAGTCTCTCCGCGCGTCTCCGGCGTGATCGAAAACGCCGATTTCAAGGAAGGCCAGACGGTCAAGAAAGGCGATCTTCTGTTCGAGATCGACCCCCGCCCCTATCAGGCGGCCTATGACAATGCGGTGGCGACCGAAGCCGACGCCAAGGCCAAGGCCGATCGCTACAAGCGGCTCTATCAGCAGAACGCGGTCGGCGCCCAGGATGAGGACGACGCCCAGGCGGCTTACGGCGTGGCCAAGGCCAATGTCGATGCTGCGCGGCTCAACCTGGAATTCACCAAGATCCGCTCGCCGGTGGATGGCAAGACCGGGCCGATCCTGGTGCAACAGGGCAACATGGTGATCGCCAACCTCACCACCACGCCTCTGGTCACGATCGACCAGTTCCAACCGATCAAGGTGTCTTTCAGCCTGCCCCAGACCGACCTGCCGCGCATCCAGGCCCGCCAGAAAACCCCGCAGGGCCTGGTCGCCACGGTCAATCTGCAGGACCAGGGCGGTGAGCAGGTTCAGGCGCCGGTGGATTTCGTCAGCAACGCCGTCAATAATGTCAGCGGCACCATCGAGCTGCGCGCCACCTTCAAGAATACGGATTCGGCCCTGGTGCCCGGCCAACTGGTGAATGTCACCGTCCAGTTGAATGACATTCCCGACGCCATCGTGGTGCCGCACCAGTCCGTGAACATCGGTCCGGACGGTGATTTCGTTTACGCGCTCAAGGACAACAAGTCCGTGGTCACGCCGGTCAAAGTGCTGTTCGACGATGGCGGCAATACCGCGGTTACGGGCGACCTGACCGTGGGCGAACAGGTGGTGACGGACGGCCAGCTGCGCCTGGTGCCCGGCTCGACTGTCGCGATTGCGGGCGCGGTGCCCAAGCGTGGCGCTGGTGGCGCGCGCCGGGGCGCACGCGGCGCACGCCGTGGAGGAAAAGCCGGATGAACATCTCACGCCGCTTCATCGATTATCCTGTGATGACCACGCTGCTGATGGCGGCGCTCTTCATCTTCGGCGTGTTGGGCTATTTCCAGTTGCCCAACAGCGAATTGCCCAATGTGGATTTCCCCACAATTGGGGTGAGCGCCAGCCTGGCGGGCGCCGATCCGGAAACCATGGCCTCGGCCGTGGCGGCGCCGCTGGAAGCCTCCTTCTCCACGGTGCAGTCCATCGCCCAGATGACCTCCAGCAGCACCCTGGGCAGCACCAACGTCACCATCCAGTTCAACCTGAACCGGAACATCGATGCAGCGGCGCAGGATGTGTCCGCCGCGATTGCGGCCGCGGCCAAACAGATGCCGCGGACGATGATTTCGCCACCCACCTATCACAAGTCCAATCCCAGCGATCAGCCGATCTACTTCCTGGTCTTGACCTCCAAGACCCTGCCGATCCCCACCATTGAGCATTACGCCAACATCATGTCGCGCCAGATTTCGGTGCTGGACGGTGTGGCGGACACGCCGGTCAGCGGCGCCACCAATTACGCAGTGCGCATCCAGGCCGATCCCGGTGCGCTCGCCGCGCGCGGGATTGGGATTGACACCCTGGCCACCGCCATCAACGGGATCAATGTCAACCAGGCGACCGGCTCCCTGAACGGCTCCAGCGACGCCAGCGTCATCCATACCGACGGCCAGCTCGCCGCCAGCGCCGACACCTTCCGCAACCAGGTGATTGCCTACAGCAAGGGCGCACCGGTCCGGCTGGGCGATGTCGCGAAGGTATTGGACAGCGAGACCAACGTCCGTCAGGCCGAATGGTACCGCACCCAGCGCGCGGTTTCGGTCTGGGTGCGCCGCCAGCCGGGCGCCAACACCATCAAGGTGGTGGATCAGATCAAGGCCCTGATGCCGCAATTCAAGGCCATGCTGCCGGCCGCCATCGATCTGGAAGTCCGCCATGACCGCAGCGTCAGCATTCGGGCCTCGGTCGATAATGTGCAGGAGACCCTGCTGATCGCCGGCGTGCTGGTGGTGCTGGTGATTTTCCTGTTCCTGCGGAAGGTTTCGGCCACCATCATTCCGGCGCTGGCGCTGCCGCTTTCGATCGTCGGCACTTTCGCCGGCATGTCGTTGATGGGATTCAGCCTGGACAATCTTTCGCTGATGGCGTTGACGCTGTCGGTGGGCTTTGTGGTGGATGACGCCATCGTGATGCTGGAGAATATCGTCCGGCATATCGAAATGGGCGAGGAGCCTTATCAGGCGGCGATCAAAGGCTCGGGCGAAATCTCCTTCACCATCCTGTCCATGACCCTGTCGCTGCTGGCGGTGTTCATCCCCGTGGTGTTCATGGGCGGCGTGGTTGGACGGCTGCTCTATGAATTCTCGGTCACCATCATTCTGGCAATCGCCTTCTCGGGCCTGATCTCCATCACCTTCACCCCCATGCTGTGCGCCCGCATGCTGCGCAGCGAAGCCGGCCATACCCACAATATATTCTACCGCTGGAGTGAAAACGCTTTTGACTGGGTGCAGGCGAAATACGATTCCAGCATCAACTGGAGCATGCGCAACAAGCCCTTCATCATGTGCCTTTTCCTGCTCAGCGTTGCCGCTAGCATCTTCCTGTTCGAGATCATGCCGCAGGACTTCCTGCCGCCGGATGACCAGGCGCAGCTGAATGTCGCCCTCCAGGCTCAGAACGGCACCTCCTATGAGCGCATGGTGGCCTATGCCCAGCAAGTCGGTCGTATCGTGGGTGCGGATCCCAACGTTGCCGGCGCCATGCTGGACGTGACCTCCAACGGCGCCGGCGCCAATTCCGCCAGCTTCAACACCATGCTCAAGGAACTGGGTCCGGACCGCAAGATTCCCGCCGATCAGGTGGCGGCCATATTGCGGCGCAAGCTCACCGCCGCCAACTTCCCCGGCCTCAATATCTTCGTCACCTATCCGGCCACCATCAATATCGGCGGCCGCAGCTCGCGCTCCACCTACCAATATACCCTGCAGGGCCAGGATCAGGCGCAGCTTCAGGACGTCTCGGTTCAGCTGGAAGATGTGTTGAAGACCATGCCGCAATTTGTCGGCGTCAACAGCGATTATGACCGGCAGACGCCCTCGACTGAGGTGCATATCGACCGCGACCGGGCCGCGGCCCTGGGGATTAATGCCTCCCAGATCGAGAATGCCATGGCCGATGCTTTCGGCGGCCAGCAAGTGTCGCAGATCTTCGATTCCTCGGACCAGTATCCGGTGATGCTGGAGCTGTTGCCGGACTATCAGAACAATCCCAATACCATGCAGTCGCTCTATGTGACCTCCAACACCGGCCAGCTGGTGCCGCTCTCCGCGGTGACTCACACCGTCACCGGCACCATGCCGCTGGCCGTGAACCACCAGGGCCAACTGCCTGCGATAACGCTCTCCTTCGATATGGCGCCCGGCTATTCGCTGAGCGACGCGGTGACCGGCATCGCACAGGCCAGCAACGAAATCGCCATGCCGCAGACCGTGCAGGGCTCTTTCGCGGGTGTCGCCGACGCCTTCCGGCAATCCATGGCCAGCCTGCCGCAATTGCTGATCATCGCCGTTCTCACCGTCTATATCGTGCTGGGCATTCTGTATGAGAGCTTCATCCATCCCATCACCATTCTGACCGGCTTGCCTTCGGCGGCGGTGGGCGCGCTGCTGACCCTTTATCTGGTCGGGTTGCCGCTGACGGTCTATGCCTTTGTCGGCATGATCATGCTGGTGGGCATCGTCAAGAAAAACGCCATCATGATGATCGACTTCGCACTGCATAAAGAGCGCAGCGACGGCACCCCGGCGGCCAAGGCGATTGTGGAAGCGGCCAAGGTTCGTTTCCGGCCGATCATGATGACCACCATGGCCGCCTTGATGGGCACCATCCCGATCGCTTTCGGCAGCGGCACCGGCGCGGAATCGCGCCGCCCGATCGGCCTGGCGGTGGTGGGCGGGTTGATCTTCTCCCAGGCGCTGACGCTCTACATCACCCCGGTGATTTACGTGTATATGGACCGGCTGGGTTCCATTGGATCGCGCAAGAAAAAAAGGAAAAAGATCATCCGGCCTTCGGCAGCCCCGGCTGAGTGAGCCACGACCCGCCGAAGGCGGGGCAAATTGGTTCAGTGAACCAATTTGAGTGGCGAACGCGCCGAGCACGAGCGAGGCGCCCGCAATCCGCGATATCGTTAAAGGCGCCGCCATCCGCGGCGCCTTTTTCTTTTATAGCTGCTGCCCGACCGGCTGAGGTCTCAAGGCGTCAAAGGGGCCCGACAAAAGAAGCCCGGCGGCATAGCCACCCAGATGCGCCTGCCAGGCGATCAGCCCCACTTCTCCCGCCATGCCGAAGCCGGTGAAGCCGGCCACCACATTCAGCACCACCCAGATCAGGGTGAAGAGGATGATCTGCCGCGACCAGAGCGGCAGCATGGCGGCTTCGGCGGGCGGACCGTTCGCCGCCCAGGGCGGGCGCTCGGTGGGGAGCAGCCTTATGCCCGCCGCCATCAGGCCGGATATCGCCGCCGACGCGCCAATCACCGGCTCCAGCGATCCCCAATTGAAGGCCAGATGCGTTGCCGCGCCGGCCACGCCACAGATAATAAAGAAGAGAAGGAACAGCACCGGCCCGAACCGCCTCGCCACGATCGGCCCGAACGCCAGCAGCCACAGGCTGTTGATCGCCAGATGGGTGTAGTCATTGTGCAGCAACATATAAGTGAGGAAGGGAAGGCCACGGTCGATGAGGCTGCCGCCATCGATCCCATGCTGGGACAGGAAGGCGGGGCTATAGCGCGCCGGAATGAAGGCATACTGGTTAATCCAGGCGAGCGAGCGTTCGGGCGGCAACAGAGTGCGCGCCACATGGCTCGCGACCAGCAGCAGGATCAGCAAAATCACCACCGCTGGCGCGCGGAAGATGGGCTGGCGGGGCGCATGCGGCTGCAGGAAGGCCATGCCTATATCTAAGTGCTTCGCTTGCCCGCGCAAATGCTTCGGATTGGCACATATGGCCTTCAATACGGCACAGCCATTTCCGCCCGGAGCCCCGCCGCCCCCGTTAACCGGTCATAAACCCATCGGATAAGCCCGGTTTCCGCGGCTTTTTTGCCGGCGCCGTGCCCATTTGGCACGGCAAATCTTAATGCCGCTTAAGAACTGGCATGGCGGTTGCTGTGTGGGGATGCAAGCAACCCAGGAACACTGCCATGCCCCATACCAGGAAAGTCATCGCCCTCGTCCTTTTCGGCGTCCTCTCGGTCAGCACGGCCGAGGCGCAGACCTGGACCCAAGCCTCCAACTATAACGGGTATGGCTCCTCCTCGCAGAACACCCCGTCCAACTACTCGCTGCGCGACCAGAACGGCAATCTCACCCTGGTGAACGGCCAGTTTCAGTCGGCGTCCAACTATTCGTCCCAGGCCGGGACACAACTCGCCACCGCGACCGGCGGCGGGGTTGGCACGAGCGGTGCAGGAGCACAGTACGGCCAAGCTTCGGCGATCGGTAACCAGCTGAACGTGGTCGTAGTCGGAAGCCATAACACGACCATTGTCGACGGAACGCAGATCAACAACGGAAATCAGACAGCGACTGTCGATCTGAACAGTCATTGAGTTTAGGAAAAGGGTAGCCCCTCCCATGACACGCCGCGGACGCAAACACCTCATCAAGCCACTGGTCCTTATGTTGGCCGCAGTGGCGTTGGAAGGCTGCATCAGCCCGTCGCCCGATGCGGTCGGCCGCTACACCTCCCCGATCGGCGGCGCGCCGGTGATTTCCAACGAGACCCCCTATTCCTCCGCGCTGCGCTGCATGAGCGGCGTCGTCGCCCAGCATCCCGTCCGCATCGCGGTCGGCCAGATCCAGGACTATACCGGCAAGACCGAATCCGACGGTTCGGGCCGCAAGATCACCGCCGGCGCCGCCTTGATGGCGATGACCGCGCTTTCCAAATCCGGCGTCCACATGGTCGAGCGTTTCGACACCTCGGTTGCGGAAATGGAATTGAAATATGCCAACAATAAGCTGATCGCCAATGATCAGAACCCGCAGAGCGGCGACTTCCGCAAGATCATCGCGGGCTCGATCCCCGGCTCCGACTATTACATCGTGGGCGGCATCACCGAGCTGAATTTCAACATTCGCTCCGAGAATGCCAGCGGCAATGGCGGCGGCACCGCCACCAACGCCACCACCGGCACTATCGGCGGCAGCGATTATGTGATGAATGTCGGCCTGGACATGCGCCTGGTCAACACCAACACCCTGGAAGTCGCGGACGTGATTTCCTACCAGAAGCAGATCATCGGGCATCAGGTTTCGGCCGGTGTGTTCGACTTCCTGGGCACCAACTTCTTTGACGTCAGCGCCGGCGAAAGCGCGCTGGAGCCGATCCAGCTGGCGGTGCGTTCGGTGATCGAACGCGCGGTGCTGGAGATGGTCTCTCGCATCTATCGCGCCCCGGCCGGGGTTTGCGCCTCGCCGATCGGCACCTCCGCCGATCCGCTGGCTGACGCGGCCGACCGTCCCTATCCCTATGCGCAGCAGGCCTATGCGCAGCCTTATCCGCAGCCTTACCAGCAGCCCTATCCGTATCAGCCGGCGTATGCCCCGAACCCCGCTTATAATCAGGAGAACTACAATGAATATGCGCGTCAAATCCCTTATAACGGCTATGGCTCTAGCGACCCTGTCGGGGACGTGCGCCTACGCGCAGGCTACTGAGCAGTACGGCACCTGGAACGACGGCGCCTATGCCGGCGGGGCGGGTTCCTCGATCGGAAGCCAGATCAACACCAGCCAGTCGAACAACCAGAACAACTATTCGACCCTGTTCGGTAATATCGACACCGTCGCCGGCGATGCCGCGGTGCAGGGTTCGGCGGGCGGCAACACGATGGACATCACCACCATGAACAACACCATGGTGAACAACAGCCAGACGGTTGGCGCGGGCTCCTCGATCGCGTCCGACGTCAATGTCGGGATCAACAATATCGGTGGCAGCGTCGGCATTCAGAACCAGGCGGTTTGCAACAGCGTCAGTGTCTCCACCGATCCGACCTTCGCGTCCACCCGCAACTTCCAGCAGTGCAACGCGGCCGATCCTTCGCAGTCGATCAACACCACCATTACCAATGTGGCGGGCGATGCGGCGGTGATGGGTTCCTCGATGGGCAACAGCTTCGAAGCCGACTCCAACGCGCCGAACATGCCGATCTGGAACAAGCAGATCAACAATGGCGCGGTGAATTCGACGGTCAACGCCAATATCTACAATGTCGGCGGCTCGACCAGCCTGTCCTCCAGCGCCATCGGCAACACCGGCCAGATCATCCACTATAACACCAACTAGGTTCCGCGTCGGCAATCCCTGGGGCAAACGGGAATGCCGGACAGTAAGGGAGGGTCTGAAAAGACCCTCCCTTACGCTTTTTTATGACCCCCTCCGCCCTTTGCGTTTTTCGCTTCCAGATAGTATTTCGGGGCCATGGCCGCCCTGCCCATTGACCTGGACGCTTTTAACGCCACGCCTTTGACGCGTGAGCCCTTCCCCTTCCTGATGGTGCCGCGTTTCGTTCGCCCGGAAACGATGGCGGCGATCAATGCCGATTATCCCCTGGTCAGCCATCCCGGCAGCTTTCCGCTGCCCACCCTGAAATACGGCCCGGCTTTCCGCGATTTCATCGCCGCGATCCAGGGACCGGATTTCGCCCGCGCGGTGGAAAAGAAACTGGACGTGAATCTGAAAGACCGGCCCACCATGGTGACAGCGCGCGGCGTCTCGGCGGCGCGCGACGGCCAGATCCATACCGACAGCCGCACCAAGCTGATCACCGTGCTGATCTATATGAACAATGAATGGGAGGCGAAAACCGGGCGGCTCCGCCTGTTGCGCGGCCCCACCGATCTGGACGATGTGATCGCGGAAGTGCCGCCGGATGAAGGCACGCTGCTGATCTTCAAGAATGAGCCCAACGCCTGGCACGGCTTTCACCCATTCGAAGGCCCGCGCCGGGTGATTCAGCTCAATTGGGTTACGGATCGCGGCGTGGTGAAGCGTGAGCAGACCCGGCATCGGGTGAGCGCGTTCTTCAAGAGACTACGCGGCAAGCCGGTGGTCGAGAGAATGTAGTTAGCCAGGGTATTGATGCCATTCGCCCGCGAAGTCGCGGATGCGATGGCCGGCTGCGGTCTTCTCCACATTATGAGAATCCAGCGGCACCTTGCCGAAGCCGCCGGGAATATCCAGCACATAGGTAGGCTGCGCCAGGCCCGAAAGCCGCGCCCGCAATGCTCCCATCAGCGCCAATCCCTCTTCGATACTGATGCGGAAATGGGATGTGCCACGCGCCAAGTCCGGATGATGCAGATAATAAGGTTTGACGCGGTTGGCCAGAAAGGCGCGCATCAACTCTGCCAGGGCTTCGACGTTATCGTTGACGCCTTTGAGCAGCACCGACTGGCTCACCAGGGGAATGCCGGCATCCACCAGCCGCGCCAGCGCCACGCGGGCCGCGGGCGAAAACTCTCTTGCATGATTGGCATGGATCGCCACCCAGCTGGTGGCGCCCGGCGCCATCAGAGCAGCGATGAAATCATCATTCACGCGTTCGGGGTCCACCATCGGCACCCGGGTATGCCAGCGGATGATCTTGACATGGGGGATAGCGGCCAACCGGCTGGTAATCTCTTCCGCCCGCCGGACGCTGAGAATAAAGGGATCGCCGCCGGTGAGGATCACTTCCTCGATTTCCTCGTGCGCGCGGATATAGGCGAAGGCACGGTCCATATCGTCCGGCGTCAGCGGCGGCGTCTTGCCCGGCCCCACCATTTCGCGGCGAAAGCAGAAGCGGCAATAGACCGGGCAGCGCGACACCGCCTTGAACAGCACCCGGTCGGAATGACGATGCACCAGGCCTTTGATCGGCTCATGCGCGGCGTCGCCGATGGGATCGAAGCGTTCTTCCGCCGTCTCGATCAATTCGGCGATGTTGGGCAGGAATTGACGGGCGATGGGATCGTCCGGATCGGTGGGATCGATCAGCGCTTCCAGCGTGGGCGAAACCGCTACCGCGTATTTCTTCGCCACCAACTCCAGGCTCATTTTTTCTTCGCCAGATTGGGTAGGAACACGGTCAAAAGTCCGATCGCCGGCAGGAAGGCGCAAACCTTATAGACGAAATCGATACTGGTGGCATCGGCCAGGGCGCCCAGCAGCGCCGCGCCCAAACCGCCCATGCCGAAGGCAAAGCCGTAAAACAGGCCGGACACCATGCCCAGCCGCCCCGGCAGCAATTCCTGGGCATAGACCACAATGGCGGGAAAGGCCGAAGACAGGACCAGGCCGATGATCACCGACAGCACTCCGGTCCAGAACAGATTGGCGAAGGGCATCATCAGGGTGAAAGGCAGACAGCCCAGGATAGACAGCCAGATCACATATTTCCGGCCGAAACGGTCGCCCATCGGGCCGCCGACAAAAGTGCCCACGGCCACCGCCGCCAGGAAGGCAAACAGATGCACCTGTGCCGACGCCAGGGAAACATGGAAGGCGTGGATCAGATAGAAGGTGAAATAGCTGGTGATGCTGGTGAGGTAGAAATATTTGGAAAAGATCAGCAGCAACAGGATCAGCACACTGGCCGCCACGCGGCGGCGGCTATAGTCCAGCGGCGCCGCGGCTTTGGCGGCGCGCATGCGGCGAAGACCGTGATGCTTGTACCAATGGCCGACCTGAAACAGGATGATGATGCCCAGCACGGCGGCGGCGCTGTAGAGCACCACGCCCTTTTGACCCCAGCTGGCGACCACGATCGCGGCCGTCAAAGGACCGAGCGCCGAGCCGCTGTTGCCACCCACCTGGAACATGGCCTGCGCCAGGCCGTTGCGGCCGCCCGAGGCCATGCGCGCCACCCGGGCGGATTCAGGATGAAATACCGAAGACCCGACGCCGATCAGCATGGCGGCGAACAGAAGCACGGCATAGCTCCAGGCCAGGGAGACGGCGATGATTCCCGCCAGGGTGGCGATCATGCCAACCGCCAGGGAATATGGCGCGGGCTTCTTGTCGGAGAGATATCCCACCCAGGGCTGGAGCAGCGAGGCGGTGCATTGGAACGCGGTGGTCACCAGCCCCACCTGCGCGAAGCTGAGATGAAACGACATTTTCAGCGTGGGGTAGATCGCCGGCAGCACAGCCTGAATCATGTCATTCAGCAGGTGGCAAAATGAGATCGCGAACAGAACCGTGAAGGTGGTGTTCTGAACAACGGCTTTGACGGGGGCTGCGGTCACGTCACTCATGGCGGCGGGAAATTGCTACCAAGGCCAGGATTTTGCCACCCCCCTTCCGGCATGGCGGCTATGAAGGCCGACTTAAGGGCCTGGGGGCGTCCACAAAACTGCGTCGATATGGGGCGCTCCCGCCGCCAGCATCACCAGCCTGTCGAAGCCCAGCGCCACCCCCGAAGCAGGCGGCATCCGCGCCAGTGCCGCCAGAAAATCCTCGTCCAGCGGATAGCGGACGCCATGCACCCGTTCTTTTTCGTCCATCTCGGCGATGAAGCGGGCGCGCTGTTCGCCGGCATCGGTCAACTCGCCAAAGCCATTGGCCAGTTCCACGCCGCAGGCATAAATCTCAAACCGTTCCGCCAGGCGCGGATCCTCCGGTTTGGGCCGCGCCAACGCCGCTTCGGCGCGCGGATAATCATAAAGGATGGTGGGCCGGCCCAGACCCAATTTGGGCTCAACCCGGGCCACCAGCAGCTTGCTGAAAATATCGGACCAGCCGTCATCATCGGGAATCGAAAATCCGGCGCGTCTGGCGCGGCTGGCCAGGGTGTCGCGGTCGCCCCCGCCTTGCGGCGACAGCGTGTCCAGCAATTCGACCCCGGCATGAATCCGGAACGCGTCCGCCACCGTCAGCCATTCAGCTTCCGCGGCGGCATCGCAGCTGCGATCCAGATAGGTCAGGGACCGGCCGGCCTCATCAGCCGCCAGACCGAGCAAGGCCAGGGCGTCGGCAATCACCGCCCGATAATCGGCGCGGGCGCGATACCATTCCAGCATGGTGAACTCGGGCGCGTGCAGCCGGCCCCGTTCCCGGTTGCGGAAGACGCGGGCGAATTCAAAAATCTTCTCTTCCCCGGCCGCCAACAGCTTTTTGGCAGCAAATTCCGGCGAGGTATGAAGATAGAGCGTCTTGCGGCTGCCATCCGGCAGCTCGGCCTCGGTGGCAAAAGCATGCAGGTGCGCTTCGTTTCCCGGCGAGGCCTGCAGGATGGCGCACTCCACCTCGGTAAAGCCGTGGCCAAGAAACCAGGCCCGCGCCCGTTCCTTGATCCGCCCCCGGAGCATAAGCAGGGGGCGGCGGTCGGCATGATTTTCGGCGTCCCACCAAGGCATTTGTTTTAAGCGGCATCCCCTGCTAAAGACCCCGCAAATCCCGCGATTTGAGAGGTTTCCCGTGGTTTCGGTTATCGCCAGCTCCGTGCGCAAAGGCAATGTCATTGAGAAGGATGGCAAGCTCTATCTGGTTCTCACCGCCGAGAATATCCACCCCGGCAAGGGCACGCCGGTCACCCATCTGGAAATGCGCCGCATCTCCGACGGGGTGAAGACGGTCGAGCGGCTGCGCACCACCGACAGCATTGAAAAGGCCTTTGTCGAGCATAACGACTATAATTACCTCTACCAGGACGGCGACACTTTCGTGTTCATGCAGCCCCAGACCTTCGACCAGGTGCCGGTATCGGCCGAGGTGGTGGGCGACCGCGCCCCCTATCTGACTGAAAACATGGAGGTGCAGCTGCAGACCTTCGAAGGCCGGCCCATTTCCATTGAAATTCCCCAGCGCGCCACCTTCACGGTGGTGGAGACCGAGCCGGTGATGAAGGGGCAGACCGCGTCCGGCTCTTTCAAGCCCGCGGTTCTCTCCAACGGGGTGCGCACCATGGTGCCCACCCACATCACCGTCGGCACAAGAATCGTTGTGATGACGGAAGACGGGGCCTATGTCGAACGGGCAAAAGACTAGGAAATTACAAGGTTTTTAACCGCTTAAACCGCCTCCTCCGGGCGATAGGCGCGGGGGCGGCATTGTGGTAGCTTCCCGCCGCAAAATATTCCCCGGAGGAGCAACCCATATGAAGACCGTCATTCTTGGCCTTGCCATGGCCACCTGCCTTACCCTTCCCGCCTTTGCCGCCCTGAAAGTGGGCGACACCGCGCCGGATTTCACCGCCACCGCCAGCCTGGGCGGCAAGGATTCTACCTTCAATCTCTATACCGCGCTGAAGAAAGGCCCGGCGGTGGTGTACTTCTACCCTTCCGCCTACACGGGCGGCTGCGATCTGGAAGCGCATACCTTCGCGGATAACGCCGACAAGTTCGACAGCGCCGGCGCCACGATTGTCGGGGTTTCCGCAGATAATCTGGACCGGCTGAATCAATTCTCCGCCGATCCCAATTTCTGTGCCGGCAAATTCTCCATCGCCTCGGATGAAAGCACCGATATCGCCAAGTCCTATAACCTGCAGGTCACGCCTCCCCGCGCCGGCGCCAAGGATGTGCGCGGCGTGGAAATCGGGCATGGCTTCATCGAACGTGTCACCTTTGTGGTGGGCAAGGATCACAAGATCCTGGCGGTGATGTCGTCCAATGACGACAAGCTCACCCCCGACCAGCATGTCGATAAGTCGCTGGCGATGGTCCAGAAGATCAAAATGGCGTCCAACTAAGCCATCCTTTGCGATAGGTTTTGGAGAGCGCCCGGCGGTTTGAACCGCCGGGCGTTTTTCTTTGGCGCCAAGCGCCGACAGCCCCAGATTGCAGTCTGTGACAGGCACGTGATGCTGCGGCGCAACGACAAGAAAAGCGTATGTTTTTCAATACCTTACAATGGTAAAAACGTCACGCATGGTGGCAAGGAAACGTCTTTGTGACAGCCCAGAGTCTTGGCAAGGTTCCAGCGGGCTGAGCGGTTTTGGGGGCGCCAAACCAGTCAAGTCCGACAATGCTACCGGCGGTCGGCCGGCGATTACGTGCAACGCAGAGCCGGGACTTTGGACATGGCCTCTTTCAAGCGACTGATATTGGCAATGGCGGCAACCGCGCCCCTGTTCGCGCCTGTCGCCGCGGAAGCCTCGATCCGCGACACCGTCACCCAGCTGCTGGACCAATTCGCCACCGTCGCCCATCCCGACGCCATCGCGCCCGAAAAGCCCATCATGCTGCCCGCCACCCAGCATGTCGCAGCCCCGGATCAATCCGCTTTTCAGGCGGAGATTTCCGGCTTCAATATGCCGACCCTGCCCTCCATGGCGGTGGCTGAACTGCCCGATCCCTCGGTCGAAATGCCGCTGAAGAAGCTGGCCTGTGTGGAATATGCCCGGGCGCGTTCCGGCCTGGCGGTGTTCGGCGACGCCAAATTCTGGTGGGCGCGGGCCAAGAATCTCTATGCGCGGCTGCGCACCCCGGTGGAGAATTCCGTGATGGTGTTCACCGCTTCGTCCAAGATGCGGCTGGGTCATGTCGCGGTGGTGACCAATGTCGTCTCCAAGCGCGAGATTCGTGTGGATCAGGCCAATTGGCTGAATCACGGCGAAATCGACCATTCCACGCCGATCATGGATGTCAGCGCCAAGAATGACTGGAGCAAGGTCCGGGTGTGGGACATCAAGTCCGGCCAGTACGGCAATGTCTATGCTGTCTCCGGCTTCATCGCCAAAGACCCGACCCGCCAGGCGGACGCGGAATAGTCAGACCCCGGCTAAGTCCAATCCTTGCCCTTGTGAGGCTTGCGGATCAGTGCCGGTTCCTGAAACGCCGGCTTGGCCTGCGCCGTTACCGGCGCCGCCTTCTTGTCGGCCTTGGGCTTTTTCTTTTCCCGATTGCTCTTCTGTTCGCGATTGGCCATGGGCCTCTCCGGTTCATTTCCGGGAACCAAGCTTAGCAAAAATCCGGATAACAAAAAGCCCCGCCCCGGCCCGCGCATGCGGGCCAATCGAACAGAGGCGGCAATGAACCGGATGACAAACAAAAAGCCCCGGACGCTTGCGCGTCCGGGGCTTGATGTTTGTGATGGCGGATTGGTTTTTTGTTCTTTCTGCCCTTGGCAGACCTGGCAGCGTCCTACTCTCCCGCGGCTTGAGCCGCAGTACCATGGGCGCAGAAGGCTTTGACGGCCGAGTTCGGAATGGGATCGGGTAGAATTCCCTCGCTATGACCACCAGGTCGGCAAAGGGCAGAAAGAATCCGCGCATTGCTGCGCGAACCGCACAAAAGATTTATACGACACGGCGACCGTTTATTAATTTGGGTATTGGAATGCCTGGCTTTGTTTCCAGGCATGAAACGAGTGCTGGCGATCAAGCCAATCGAGCGATTAGTACCAGTCAGCTCAACGCATCGCTGCGCTTACACATCTGGCCTATCGACGGGGTAGTCTTCCCCGGCTCTCAAGCGAAACCTGGTTTTGAGGTGAGTTTCCCGCTTAGATGCTTTCAGCGGTTATCTCGACCGTATTTAGCTACTCGGCTATGCCACTGGCGTGACAACCGATCCACCAGAGATACGTTCGTTCCGGTCCTCTCGTACTAGGAACAAGTCCTCTCAAGTTTCGAACACCCACGGCAGATAGGGACCGAACTGTCTCACGACGTTCTAAACCCAGCTCACGTACCACTTTAAATGGCGAACAGCCATACCCTTGGGACCGGCTACAGCCCCAGGATGTGATGAGCCGACATCGAGGTGCCAAACCGCACCGTCGCTATGGACGCTTGGGTGCGATCAGCCTGTTATCCCCGGCGTACCTTTTATCCGTTGAGCGATGACCCTTCCACGCGGGATCACCGGATCACTATGACCGACTTTCGTCTCTGCTTGGTCCGTCGACCTTGCAGTCAGGCAGGCTTTTGCCATTGCACTCACCATCCGATTTCCGACCGGATTGAGCCTACCATCGCGCGCCTCCGTTACTCTTTGGGAGGCGACCGCCCCAGTCAAACTGCCCACCATACACTGTCTCGGATCCCGTTTCAGGATCGCGGTTAGACATCAGGAACGAGAAGGGTGGTATTTCAAGGGCGACTCCACCACGGCTAGCGCCGCGGCTTCAAAGTCTACCACCTATCCTACACATCCTATTCCTAATGCCAGTGTAAAGTTGCAGTAAAGGTGCACGGGGTCTTTCCGTCTGACCGAGGGAACCCCGCATCTTCACGGGGAATTCAATTTCGCTGAGCCTGTATTGGAGACAGTGGGGAAGTCGTTACGCCTTTCGTGCAGGTCGGAACTTACCCGACAAGGAATTTCGCTACCTTAGGACCGTTATAGTTACGGCCGCCGTTTACTGGGGCTTCGATTCAACGCTTTCACATCTCCTCTTAACCTTCCAGCACCGGGCAGGCGTCAGACGCTATACGTCATCTTTGGATTTCGCAGCGCCCTGTGTTTTTAGTAAACAGTCGCCACCCCCTGCTATGTGCCCCCGGCTTCTACTTGCGTAAAAACCGGGCCCTCTTCTTCCGAAGTTACGAGGGCAATTTGCCTAGTTCCTTCAATACAGTTCTCTCAAGCGCCTTAGCATACTCTGCCAGTCCACCTGTGTCGGTTTGGGGTACGGACTATACGTGGGAGCTATTTCCTGGGACCACTTCACGGCCCGACCAATCCAGTAAGGTCGAACAATTTGCATGATCCGTCACTTCCCACAGGCTGCGGAATATTTACCGCATTCCCATCGGCTACGCCTTTCGGCCTGGCCTTAGGGTCCGGCTAACCCTGCGCAGATTAACTTGACGCAGGAACCCTTGGACTTCCGGCGAGAGGGTCTCTCACCCTCTTTATCGCTACTCATGTCAGCATTCTTACTTCCGATACCTCCAGGCTCGCTCACGCTCACCCTTCGCAGGCATACGGAACACTCTGCTACCATTCACCTTGCGGTGAATCCTAAGCTTCGGCTCATGGCTTAATCCCCGTTACATCTTCGGCGCAAAGTTCCTTATTTAGATCAGTGAGCTGTTACGCTTTCTTTAAATGATGGCTGCTTCTAAGCCAACATCCTGATTGTTTTGGGAACCTCACATCCTTTCAAACTTAGCCATGAATTGGGGGCCTTAGCTGTAGGTCAGGGTTTTTATCCCTCTTCACGACGGACGTTAGCACCCGCCGTGTGTCTGCCATGCTCAGCACTCATCGGTATTCGGAGTTTGGTTAGGTTTGGTAAGCGGTGAAGCCCCCTAGCCCATCCAGTGCTCTACCCCCGATGGTGATACATGACGCGCTACCTAAATAGCTTTCGCAGAGAACCAGCTATCTGCAAGTTTGATTGGCCTTTCACCCCTAGCCACAACTCATCCCCGACTTTTTCAACAGGCGTGGGTTCGGTCCTCCAGTGCGTGTTACCGCACCTTCAACCTGGTCATGGCTAGATCACTTGCTTTCGGGTCTCATCCGTCTAACTCAGTCGCCCTATTCAGACTCGGTTTCCCTGCGCCTCCGCCTTGCGGCTTAAGCTTGCTAGACAGACGAACTCGCTGACCCATTATACAAAAGGTACGATGTCACGGGCTCGCCAAAGGCGAGCAAAAATCAACTTCTCGCCACATGCGAAAAGCCGTGCCTCATCAACCTCACTATAAAAAACACATGCGTCATCGCGCGATCCCGCGGTTGCCCGCTTGATCACGTTGACGACACATCTGCGTTTTAAAGCAAGGTCGACAAAGCAGCTCACCTTTGGTGAGCCCGCTCCATCTGTTTGTAGGCATCCGGTTTCAGGTCTCTTTCACTCCCCTCGCCGGGGTGCTTTTCACCTTTCCCTCACGGTACTAGTTCGCTATCGGTCACACACGAGTACTTAGGCTTGGAGGGTGGGCCCCCCATGTTCAGACAGGATTTCACGTGTCCCGCCTTACTCGAGGACCTTCGATCTTTTTACCCGTACGGGGCTATCACCCGCTATGGCTGTCCTTTCCAGAACATTCCGGTTTTTAATCGAAGGCCACTGGCCTGGTCCGCGTTCGCTCGCCACTACTAACGGAGTCTCAATTGATGTCCTTTCCTACAGGTACTGAGATGTTTCAGTTCCCTGCGTTTGCTTCTCTCTCCTATGTATTCAGAGACAGATAATCCTTGCGGATTGGGTTTCCCCATTCGGAAATCTGCGGGTCAAAGGGTGCTCGCCCCTCACCGCAGCTTATCGCAGCGTGCTACGTCCTTCATCGCCTGTGTGTGCCAAGGCATCCCCCAGATGCCCTTGCTTTAACGCTTGATCGCTCAGCATTCGTTCCATGCCCAGAAACAAAGCCAGCGTAGGAACGACTTCCTACACCTTAGTTATCCCTGGAATGGCTTCCATGCGATCAGTCTTGAGTGTCGTATAAATCAACCGGTTGTGCGAACCGGCTAATCCGCCTTCACAATGTCAAATCCGCGATATCCTTGTGGGACATCGAAGCTGTTTGATTTTCCGTCGCGTGCTGCGCGCCTCGAATTGGCATCTGCTCTCGCGCTTTCACGCGAAATGGTGGAGCCAATCGGGATCGAACCGATGACCTCAAGCTTGCAAAGCTAGCGCTCTCCCAACTGAGCTATGGCCCCGTTGTTTTGTTGAGATCGTGGATTGGATGGTGGGCCTGGGAAGACTTGAACTTCCGACCTCACGCTTATCAAGCGCGCGCTCTAACCAACTGAGCTACAAGCCCGATGAGGCTTCGTCACAGCAACCCATGCGGACGGATGCCCGCGGGCGCTGACGGAAAAAGGAAGGGAAACGAAGGCGGCGGCACGGCGCCGATTGTCTAGTGACGATATTTGGGACCGTGAGATCCGAAAATATCGATCCTTAGAAAGGAGGTGATCCAGCCGCAGGTTCCCCTACGGCTACCTTGTTACGACTTCGGCCCAGTCGCTGATCCTACCGTGGCCGGCTGCCTCCTTGCGGTTAGCGCGCCGTCTTAAGGTAGAACCAACTCCCATGCCGTGACGGGCGGTGTGTACAAGGCCCGGGAACGTATTCACCGCAGCCTGCTGTTCTGCGATTACTAGCGATTCCACCTTCATGTACTCGAGTTGCAGAGTACAATCTGAACTGGGACGGTTTTTTGGGATTAGCTTGCTCTCGCGAGTTAGCTGCCCACTGTCACCGCCATTGTAGCACGTGTGTAGCCCAGGGTGTAAGGGCCATGAGGACTTGACGTCATCCCCACCTTCCTCCGGCTTGTCGCCGGCGGTCCCTCTAGAGTGCCCAACTGAATGATGGCAACTAAAGGCGAGGGTTGCGCTCGTTGCGGGACTTAACCCAACATCTCACGACACGAGCTGACGACAGCCATGCAGCACCTGTCTCTGAGTCCCTTGCGGGAAAACCCCTATTAAGAGGCGGTCTCAGGATGTCAAACCCTGGTAAGGTTCTGCGCGTTGCGTCGAATTAAACCACATGCTCCACCGCTTGTGCGGGCCCCCGTCAATTCCTTTGAGTTTCAACCTTGCGGCCGTACTCCCCAGGCGGAATGCTTAATGCGTTAGCTGCGCCACTGAATAGCAAGCTATCCAACGGCTAGCATTCATCGTTTACGGCGTGGACTACCAGGGTATCTAATCCTGTTTGATCCCCACGCTGTCGCGCCTGAGCGTCAGTTACGAGCCAGTGAGCCGCCTTCGCCACCGGTGTTCTTCCCAATATCTACGAATTTCACCTCTACACTGGGAATTCCACTCACCTCTCTCGTACTCCAGTCTCACAGTTTCAATGGCAATTCCGGAGTTGAGCTCCGGGCTTTCACCACTGACTTGGAAGACCGCCTGCGCGCGCTTTACGCCCAGTAATTCCGAACAACGCTAGCCCCCTTCGTATTACCGCGGCTGCTGGCACGAAGTTAGCCGGAGCTTCTTCTACGGGTACCGTCATTATCGTCCCCGTCGAAAGAGTTTTACAACCCGAAGGCCTTCATCACTCACGCGGCATGGCTGGATCAGGGTTTCCCCCATTGTCCAAGATTCCCAACTGCTGCCTCCCGTAGGAGTCTGGGCCGTGTCTCAGTCCCAGTGTGGCTGATCTTCCTCTCAGAACAGCTACCGATCGTCGCCTTGGTAGGCTTTTACCCCACCAACTAGCTAATCGGACGCGGGCTAATCTATTGGCGAGAAATCTTTCCCCGTTAGGGCTCATCCGGTATTAGCTGAAGTTTCCCTCAGTTGTTCCGAACCAATAGGTATATTCCCACGCGTTACGCACCCGTCCGCCGGTGATGTATTGCTACATCCCCTAGACTTGCATGTTTGAGGCCTGCCGCCAGCGTTCGTTCTGAGCCAGGATCAAACTCTCATGTTTTGATCCTATCGCAGACGACGCTGAATGCTCTCTTGTTTGCGTAGTTCGCAAAAACTTATGACAAGGGTTGATCGACATCGGTCCCGTCACAGGCCCGATACCGATCGACTTTAGAGTCTTTCATTTTTGCAGAAGAACGCGAGCATTCATTACGTCGCTGCTCGATTGTTACTACGTCAAAGTTTGACCTTTGACGTAAGTGGCATACCGAGCCGCCGCCCACGTTCCCCTTCCTATAATCACAATGTCAAACAGCGTCTCGCAGACGATTTTCACGTCTAAAATCAACGAGAAACACCACCTCGGAGCCAAAGCCGCGAAGCAGCGTGGGCGCGGGTTATAGGGGGGTGGTTTTACCAAGTCAAACAGGAAAAGCCGTGTTTTTGGGCTTTTTTTTGCCGGCTTGGCCGGCGCCTGTGGACGCCTCCCCTTCAGCCCACCCATCGAGTTCGGCGGGCCCGTCAGACACCATATATAGAGAGAACTCTCAAAAACAAGGCTTCCCCGGTCCGAAAACCGGGGAAGCCCTTTAAATTCAAAAGGTTAATTAGAGCCTTTCGTCAGCCATCTGGTGCAGGTCGCGGCTGTCCAGATTGGTCATCACGACGCCGTCGGTGCGGTCATAGCGGATATCGGCGCGGTCGATCCACACCACCTTGCCCGGATCCAACTGCACCAGAAGCGCCTCGACCCGGCCATCGGGCATGCGCGCCACATCACGCACCGTGCCGACATGATCGCCATCCAGGATCTCGACCCGCTGGCCGATCAAATCGGCCGTGTACTGATCGATGGTGAAGCGCGCATAACGGTCCGGCCACAGCCCGCGATGATAGGCAGCGCGTTCGGCGGCAAAGCGGGCGCGCAGGCTTTCATATTGCTGGGCCTGATCGGCATAGGCCTGGGACTTCTGCTGATAGTCCTGCTGCGCCGCCTGATTCTGCTGCAGCTGATTTTGATATTGCTGCTGTTGCTGCTGATAGGCCTGCTGGTTCTGCGTGTCGGCGGTGCTGGTCTGCGCATCACTGCCGGCATTGGTGTTGGCGACCGTGCTGTTGAGATCGGCGGTGTCGGCATGTTCCTGCGGGGTCGAGTGGGTGGTCGGCATGCCGCCGGCATCAACCCGGCTGTCCTGCGCCAGCGCGGGGACGCCGGCCAGGAACGCAGATAAGGCAAAGCCGCTCACGGCCAAGGCGCTGAATTTCATCGGGGGCTCCAAGAAAAGGGTTCCGGCAGATGAAACGCGCCGGACAGAGGCCGGTTGCCTGGAACCCCTTATTTCATGGGCTTTTTCGCGAGTTCCCGCGTCAGATTGTGGCGGAAATATAGTCGCGCAGGGAGTTGGCTTCGCTCACCGTCTCCGCGATGCGGGACTTCACCACATCGCCGATGGAGATCATCCCCACCAGCCGGTGACGTTCGTCCAATACCGGCACATGGCGGAAGCGGCCCTTGGTCATCACTTCCATCAGCTCTTCGATGGAATCGCTTTCGCGGCAGGTGGTGACCTGGCGGCTCATATAGCCGGCGATGGCGCGGCTGAGCGCCAAGGGTCCATCTTCCGCCACCGCGCGCACCAGATCGCGCTCGGAAAAGATTCCGGCCAGCGCGCCGCCGCTGTCCTGGATCACCAGGGCGCCGATATGATGCTGCGCCAGAATGTGTGCCGCCTCGCTCAGCGTGGCGCTGTCGGCGATGCCGATAATGTCTCGTCCCTTGATCTGGAGAATGTGCCTGACCTGCATAGCCTGCTCCTCCGCGTAAATTCCCGCGTCTCGCATAGCCCCCTTTGCGATAACGCAAAGCCGGCCGGTCTTTTCCGGTCCCAATCATGCTGCGCCCGGCGGCAAAGGTTGACAAGGGCGCACAGGTTTACCAATGCCGCGATGCAGCAAAGTGCGGCGCAACCCCGGAGCGTCCGGGGCCTGCGTGGTAAAGCGGCATTCAGCATGACCGTCCGCCGCACCTCCCCTCGAATGACCAAAATCTGATCGTTTTGGGAGCGGTTCCTGTTTGGGAACGAAGGCGCATTTCGGCGTGGCAAAACTGGTGTTGTAAGCTTCATCCGGCTGTGAAAAAATGACTTTAATAATAGGGGGCTGACGCATTTTGCGTTCATCTCACGCAACCAGGGGAAACTGCATGTCTTATCGTAACCGTTCCATCCGCCGCCTGTCGTCGGCGGCCGTCATCGCGCTCACGCCATTCGTGATCGCCGGTGTCGCCAACGCGCAGGGCTATACGCCCTCCACCGCCAAGGGCGACTGGCCGATGTATTTCGCTGAACCGACCGGTTCGCGCTACTCGCCGCAAGACCAGATCAATGCTTCCAACTTCAACAAGCTGGAACTGGCCTGGCACTTCAAGACCGACGCGATGGGCGCCCATCCGGAATACAAGTTGGAAGGCACCCCGCTTGAAATCAATGGCACCGTCTACACCACCGCCGGTTCACGCCGCGCGGTTGTGGCGCTGGACGCCAAGACCGGCGAACTGAAGTGGGTCTATTCGATGAACGAAGGCCTGCGCGCCGCGATTGCGCCGCGCCAGCTTTCCGGCCGCGGCGTCTCCTACTGGACCGACGGCAATGGCGATGATCGTATCGCCTTCATCACCACCGGCTATCGCCTGGTCGAGCTTAACGCCAAGACCGGCCAGCCGGTCGATGCGTTCGGCGATCACGGCGTGGTGGACCTGAAAGTCGGCGCCTATACCGGCGTGATGGGCCAGCCCGGCGTCTACAAGCAGATCGATCTCACCACCGGTGAAATCGGCCTGCACTCGACCCCGACGGTGGTGGACAACACCATCCTGATCGGCTCGTCCTTCAAGGAAGGCAGCCAGCCCCTGGAGCAGAATAACACCAAGGGTCTGACGCGCGCTTTCGATGCCCGGACCGGCAAGTTGATCTGGACCTTCCACAACATCCCGCAAAAGGGTGAGTTCGGTTACGACAGCTGGGAAAAGAACTCTGCCGACTTCAACGGCAACACCGGCACCTGGGCCTCCATGACCGTGGACCGCGAAGCGGGCCTGGTCTATGTGCCGATCGAAGATCCGACTGACGACGCCTATGGCGGCGGCCGTCCGGGCAACGATCTGTTCGGCGACTCCATCGTCTGCCTGGACATCAACACCGGCAAGATGAAGTGGTACTACCAGGTCACCCATCATCCGATCTGGGACTATGACATGTCCTCGCCGCCGCTGGTCGCCGACATTACGGTCGACGGCAAGCCGGTCAAGGCGGTGGCCGTGCCGTCCAAGCAGGCCAACCTCTACATGTTCGACCGCATCACCGGTAAGCCGATCTGGCCGATCGTCGAGAAGCCGGTCATGCAGTCGGATGTGCCGGGCGAAAAGACCTCCAAGACCCAGCCCTTCCCGACCAAGCCGCCGCCATATTCGCGTCAGTCGATCACCGATGCCGATCTGGTGGACTTCACGCCTGAGATCAAAAAAGCAGCTCAGGACCTGGTCAAGAAATACTACAAGACGGACGACCAGATGTTCGGGCCCGCCGTGGTCTCCAGTCCCACCGGCGGTTATCCGACGGCGATCCTGGACATCGGTGGCCTCTCAGGCGGCACCAACTGGCCGGGCGCCGGTTTCGATCCGGAAACCCATGTCGCGTTCCTGCCGGCGCTGAATGCCGGCATCTCGATGTTCGGTCTGGTTCCGCTGCCGGAAGGCCTCTCCGACCTGAAGTATGACGAAGGCACGGGCGGCCAGGTGTTCCGCATCGGCGCCGGTCCCGGCTTCGGTTCGGCTTCGGACGCGCCCAAGGTCAGCGGCGACGATCAGAAGCTGGCCGCCGCGCTGGCTGCCCATCCGCAGACTTCGGTTGGCCCGCCCCCGCCGCGTAGCGTGGACGGCCTGCCGCTGGTCAAGCCGCCCTATGGCACCGTCACCGCGATCAACATGGACGAAGGTGCGATCTCCTGGCAGGTGGCTCATGGCGACACGCCAGATGAGATCAAGAACAACCCTGCTCTGAAGGGTCTCAACATCCCCAAGACCGGCCAAGCCGGCAATGTGGGTGAAGTGATCACCAAGAGCCTGGTGGTTCTGGGCGATCCGGCCTACTCGACCCAGCCGGGTCATCCGCGCGGCGCTTATCTGCGCGCGTATGATCAGAAGACCGGCGATCAGGTCGGTGCGGTTTATATGCCCGCGCCGCAGTCCGGTTCGCCCATGACCTACAGCTATGACGGCAAGCAGTACATCATGGTTGCCGTTTCCGGCGGCAATTACTCGGGCGATTATCTCGCCTACGCCTTGCCGCAAGGCCAGTAAGGTCTCGCATACAAAGACGGCAGGCCATCGCAAGATGGCCTGCCGTTTTCTTTTGTCCGAAGGCCTGAAGCAGCCGCCGTCCTGTCAGGGACAGACATCCACCTGGCGGCTGCTGGAGCTGGTGATCTCGCAAGCAGCTTCGATGCTGGTGGTGCATTGATAGCTGGAGCCAAGATTGACGCTGCGGCCGGCGCCGAACAGGGCATTGCCCAGGATCGAACCCGCGGCCTGGCCTACCGCCGAGGAACCCTGCTGGGCATTTTCGCTCAGCACCCGTGTCTGGCCCAGCTTTCCCTGCGATGCGCTGCATTGGCTCTGCAGACTGTTCATCGCGTTGGCATGCGCCTGATTACAGGCATCCTGCGAGTTGCTGCCGGAACCGTTGCCGTTCTGCTGCAATTGGCTGGTCTGGGTGCTGCCGCCGCTCTGGGTTTCGCTATGGCATTGCGCCAGCCTGCTGCGCACATCGGCGGCATAGCTGGAGTTGCCATAGGCGGAGATGAAAGACTGATAGCCATCGCGGCTATGGCTGGCGAGGGCGCGCTGATAGGCGGTGCGCGCCGCGCCTTCGGCGGCACGCGCCGCGCCCTCCTGCGCCGTGGCGCTGGCGTAAGCCTGTTGCGCTTCATCCATATCCACGCCCTGTTTGGCGTAGGTCTGCATGAAAGCCTGATAGGCCGATGCCGTATTGGCCGCCTTGGCCTTGGCGAAAGCCTGGTCCACGCCGCTTTTCAATTCCGCCGAGCGGGACTGCGCCTGGGAGAGATAATAGCCTTGCGGCTCCTGGCGGGTGTAAAGCGCATAGCCGGGAATGGTGTCTTCAGTGGCGGCGCTATTCCAGGCCTGCTGATCTTCCGGCGTGGCGCCGGAGCGCAGGAACCACCACAGACCGGCCGCGACCACCACCACCGCGGCTGCCACCATGCCGGCATGCAGCGGCTGCTTGATCCAGGCAACAATGCCTTCTTCTTCCTCGGCCGCTTTGCCGGCGTTCAAATGCATCGCCGAACGCAAGGGCGGCGGCATGGCGGTGAGATTGGGCTTTTCGCCAGCCTGCTTGCCCAGCAGCTGCTTGATGGAATAGGCGAGCTGGCGGACATGATCGTCCAGCGGCGGGGTGAAAGCGTCCAGCCAGTGCGGCGTGGACAGGAAATATTCCAGCGCCTTGGTCGGCATCACATTCTCGATCCGCAGCGGGATGACCGGAATGCCTTTGTTCACCGCGCGCTCGACTTCGCGCTTGATCTGGGACTGGGCTTCATTGGCGTTGGAGGAGAACACCAGCACCATCGCCTTGGCGTCATTGATGGCGTCAATGATGGATTCGCCCCAGTCGGCGCCGGGCAGGATGTCGCGGGGCGCCATCCAGCAGCGCACCCCTTCCGCTTCCAGGACGGCGCAGATGGCGTTGGCCACCGTCTTGTCGCGCGCCGAATAGCAGATGAAGACTTCGTGCGACATCCCAAGCCCTGATTGGTCGCTGCAGCATCGCAAGCATTGCCGCTGAGCCGCTATAAGACAATATCCGCCTCGATGTGTACAGCGAAAACAACAATGACTTGAAGGCGCTTGCGCGGAGCACAGGACGATGGATAGTTCGGCAAGGAAAATGACAGGCCCTAAACATCTTGCACTGATTTTGCTGTTCGCCGCCTTCACCGGCGCGGCGGCGGCTGCGCCCATTTTCCTGTCGCCGGACGATTATAATCCCGGAACATTGTTGCCGCCGCCGCCGCCGGAAGAGTCCCCCGCGGCCAAGGCCGAGCTGGCGGAACTGGACCGCATCCAGAGCGAACGGACGCCGGCAGCTTTTGCCCGCGCCGACCGGGATTTCAAAACCCGCAACGGCACGATTTTCCAGAACGCCATTGGGCCCGGCTTCGATCTGCCAAAGCTGCCGGCCACCGCCAAGCTGCTGGCCGATGTGGGAACGGACGAAGATACCGCCGCCACCGCCGCCAAGGATTTCTTCAAGCGTGAGCGCCCCTGGCTGACCGACAAGCAGTTGAAAAGCTGCTCGCAGGCCGACGCGCCGCTTTCCGCCTATCCCAGCGGCCATGCCACCATGGCCTATGCCATGGCGGTGGTGCTGGCGTCGCTGATCCCGGCAAAGGGCCAGGCGATCATGGCGCGCGCCGCCGATTATTCCGAAAACCGCCTGGTCTGCGGCATGCACCGGCGGCGCGACATCCAGGCGGGTCAGGTGCTGGGTACCGCAGTGGCGGAGATCCTGCTGCGCAAGCCCGCCTTTCAGCCGGAATACCAGGCCGCCAGGCGCGAATTGGCAGGCGCCCATCTGGCGCCCTAAGCGGCTGAATCGGCTTTCAAATACCAATCAAGGGACGCGGCTTTATAGGCGCTTGCGTTCCGTATAGGCTTTTTGCCGGGGAACGCTGGAAAAGCGTGGGCATGGGGATCGCAAGATCAGTGGCGTTTGCGTGCGCGGCGATTGTCTGCGCCGCATGCCAATATTCACCCGACATGCTGGATCGCACGGTGGCCTATAACCGCACCGTCGCCGATTCCACCAATCAGGTTCTGCTGCTCAACATCGTGCGCGCCAGCCAGCGCCTTCCCACTTATTACACACGGCTGGAAGGCGACGCCGCCTCGCTGGGACTGACGCCCAGTGGCAGCCTCAGCTTGCCGCTCAACAATCCCCGCTCCTTTGAAAATGACATCAATGGCGGCCCCACCGGCGCGGTCACCAGCACCACCAGCAAGGCGGTATCGGCGCTGGGCAATATTCTTGGCGCGGTGGGCCTGCAGGCCTCCGAATCCAATCTGCTTACCCTGCAGACCCTGGATGATCAGAAATATCAGAACGGCATGATGACGCCGGTGCCGGTGAAGAATATCCAGGCCTTCCAGGATGAAGGTTATCAGCGCGATCTTCTGTTCCTGATGTTCCTGGGCAGCGTCCAACTGTCCGTTGACCTGATTGATCCCATGGACGCGGCTTTATAGGCGCTTGCGTTCCGTATAGGCTTTTTGCCGGGGAACGCTGCCGTATCAGTCCCTGTTCGATCGCGAAAAAACACACAGCAATTGGGATTATTCTTTTTCGCTGAGAAATTGCGTGAAGAATGGCGGCGCGGTCGCCGACCCCGATCCCGGCCCCGGCATGGTGCATTTCAACAATGATCCGGCGCGGGAAAGCCGCGGGGACGCTCCCGGCGGCCCGCATCCGGAAGTCTGTTTCCAGATTCTGCTCAGCGATCTTCTGGTGCTGGGGCTGGGCGTGGGCTCGCCAACAGACGTGCCCGCCGAGCTGGTGGACGTGGTGCCCAATGCGGCGGCGCTGGACCCGCAATTCCGCGGCCAGATGATCCAGCAGAATTATTTCCTGCGCCAAGCCGACACCGGCGTCGCGGTCTGCCGCAAGAAGCAGCAAGACAGCGGTTTCACCCTGGCCTTTGGCGATCCCGCGAAGCTGGGCACGGACGCGCTGGCCGGCCTGATGACGGCGCTGAGCCCCAAAAAACCGCCCGGCGCCGCGGCGGCCGGCCCCGCCGCCTTGCCCGACCCAACCACCGCCTGCCAGCAGCCTGCCGGCGGCGCGCAAAAGAGCGACGCGCAGAAGAGCGGCGCGGAGCTGCTCGCCACCCCCACCGATACCGACGCGACCGGCGCGAACAGCGCCGTCAAGCCGGTCAAGCTCACCTCCGACAAGATCGCCTTCAGCGCCCGCTCTTTTGAAGGCATGATCTATTATCTGGGCGAGGCGGCGCGCTATGAAGAAGACCCCGCCTCGGACGCGATCGATTATCCCAGCATCATGGGCCGCAATCCCGGCGCGTCGGATAGCGAGTATGCCGAAGTGATGTTCTACGCCTCCAGCCATGTCGGCAAGGACGAGCGGGCGGTGACGGTGAGCGATGACAATGGCGATTCCTATGCCATCCCCAAACTCTGCATGCCCCGGACCGTAGGTGAAAGAGCCCGGCCGATGGCCTGTTCCGCCGAATATCCCGACAATGAAAGTTTAGAGGTGCTGAACTTCGTCAACCAGGTGTGGGGCCTGCAAAAGGAATCGACAGTGGGGCCCACCTCCCCGCTGGTGGTGGTCAGCCCGCAATAACCCGCGCACTCGGAAACAGTTTTTTCCATGCCCTCCAATCTGTTCAAGTTCGGCGACTGGCTTTACATCGTGCCCGTGGCGCTGCTGGGCCTGGCGCTGGGCGTTTACGGCTTTATGACCTGCGCCGACTGCACCGCGACCGGCATCAGCAGCAGCGGCGGCCCGGTGGGTTTTGTCAGCGCCGTCACCCACACCCTGGCGCTGATCAAGGCCAGCGGCGGTTTTCCCCTGGATGCCGGGCGCGGCCATATCCCGCTTTTCTTCGCCCAGATCATCATGCCGGCGCTGGCTTTCATCGGCGCCTTCAAGATTGTGCTGCAGAATCTGCGGCGCGACACCCGCGTGCTGCTGGCGCAGCGGCTGAAGGATCACACCATCGTCTGCGGGTTGGGCGATACCGGGCGTGAAGTGGTGGAAAGCTTCCGCGATGCCGGCCGGCAGGTGATCGCCATCGCACTGAAGACCGATACGCCCTATGCCGCCAATGCCGAGCGCCGCAATGTCGCGGTGCTGGAAGGCGATGCCGGCCAGAAGAATCTTTTGAAGCTGGCCGGTCTCAAACGGGCAAATTCCCTGGTGATCGCCTGCGGTTCGGATGGCGCCAATCT
>Ga0206814_10040_pt2 | contig 28908 bp, 28 predicted proteins | sample Alteio_BWOrgCont_90_FD_152850 | JGI IMG/M metagenome (GOLD analysis project Ga0206814, IMG submission 152850) | Enriched cells from forest soil in Barre Woods Harvard Forest LTER site, Petersham, Massachusetts, United States -... | ecosystem: Environmental > Terrestrial > Soil > Temperate forest >...
GTCGGAGCCTGCGATAGCCATCGCTCGAACTCCTCGGAATCGCGGCAAAATTCTTTCACGGCTGACTTTCCAATGGATAAAGCGAGTTCCGGAAACAGTTCCGCCTCCAACTCCTTTTCCAATTGCAGGCTGAACTCGCGGCTGTTGACGCACGTGACAATGGCCGGATCGGGATGAGAGGCGGGGACAGCGTATCCGAGGTTCTGTTCGGTAGCTTCGCGGTTCCAGCCAAAGGGCGTGAACAATCGCTGTGAATCGGCTTCTATTCCGAAGGTCGGAAGTTCAAACCCCAAACTCTCCAAATACTCTAGGTAATCCACAGGCGGTGTCACGGGAACGCGCAGGCGATCTTCAGGCGACAACGCAGGCCAGAGCTGCCAGGCCATTTCACGCGCCACGCTGAGCAAACGTGCGGGCAGGGCACCGGGAGTATGGGCCAAGGTCAGATCGAATTCAGCGTTGCAAAACCATTCCCGCCCGGGTTTTGTAGCTTGAGTCCTATGCGCAAAATCAGTCTTGTCCTGGCCCTTCTCGTGCTCGCTATGCTCGCTTTTTTGTTTTCGGGTTGCAACCTCTATCCCGGCGCTTCGGAGTGGAAGCGCTGCGATTTCGAAATAGCCTCGGTCAAGTTCCTGGGGTTTCAGGAAGACCAAACCCAATGGGAGCTCGTGCTCAAGGTGCATAACCCGAATTCCGACCGGCTACAGATGGAAGGCGTGCAGCTCTTCGCGCTGCAGGGGGAGGACACGCTGGCAACCCTGCGAAATTCCCGGCCGCTTGATTTGGCTCCGGACACGACGACGATAGTAACCCTGAACGCAGAATCGGCGCCCAGCGCCTGGAACACGGTGTTCGAAAACCTGAAGCGAAACGGCACGTGCTCCATCACCGTCACGGGCGACGCCTTTTACCACGGCACGTTCGGCACGGAGAAACTTTCGGGCCTGTTCCGCAAAACCTACACCGTGGACTTTGCCACTGCCCTGAACGCGATGGGCAGCCACCTGCTGCAGGGATTCCAAGGATTTCCGCTGCATTGAAGTTTTAAAGTTTTAAGCCGGGGAACGGCTTAAGAACCGAACACCGCGCCGCTAAGATAGCGATCCCCGCGATCGGGAAGGATGCATACCACCACGCCCTCCTGAAGACCTCTGCATAATTCCACGGCGCAATGGACGGCTCCTCCCGAAGAGGTTCCCGAGAAGACGCCTTCCCTCCGGCAAAGCTCCCGGGTCATATGTTCGGCTTCCAGTTGGTTCACTTCCAGGATGCGATCCACGCGTGCCTCTTCGAAAATCTTGGGGAGGTATTCCTTTGGCCAGCAGCGAATCCCGGGGATGCAGGCTCCGTCGGCGGGATGAGCCCCGATGATTTGAATGGCGGGATTTTTTTCCTTCAGGAAACGGGAGCAGCCCATAATAGTGCCGGTGGTGCCCATGCTGGACACGAAGTGGGTGATTTTCCCCTCGGTATCCCGCCATATCTCGGGCCCGGTGGTCTCATAATGCGCCAGCGGATTGTCCGGATTGGAAAACTGATCCAGCATGTGGTATCCGCCCGAAGCCACCATCGCGGCGGCGTAGTCGATGGCGCCTTCCATACCTCTAATGGCCGGAGTCAAATGCACCACGGCGCCATAAGCGCGCATGGTGACCACGCGCTCGGGCGTGGCGCTTTCCGGCATGACCAAATGCATTTCGTAGCCCGCCACCGCGGCTATCATGGCCAGGGCGATGCCGGTATTACCGGAGGTGGGTTCGACCAATTTCATGCCGGGCTTGAGCGTTCCCCGCTCCTGCGCCTTTAGAATCATGTATTTCGCGGGCCTGTCCTTTACCGAACCTGCGGGATTGTTCCCCTCCAGCTTGACGTACAGCCGGACCTTCGGATTGGGATTCAGCCTTTGCAACTCCACCATTGGGGTGTTGCCGACGAGGTCGAGAATGTTCATGAATTCTCCCTGCATTCTTCCCGGAAATGCCCCAAAAGATACCTTTTACCCCATCATGACTCCAAAGCACAATGGGGGAAATAGCGGGGAGCGCAAAGGGAAAGCTTCGGGGCAAAGCTCCGAATTAAAAGCTGAGTTGAAGGCCGAATTGACACCTGAACGGAAAGCCCTGCAGGCCCGCGTCAAGGAACTTCGCAAACAGCTGCGAGCGGCCAATGAGGCCTATTACCAAAAGGGCGAGTCCCCCATGAGCGACGCAGAGTTCGACAGGCTCATGCGGGAACTCAGCGACCTGGAGGAGGCCCACCCCCGAACTCCAACATGCGGACTCCCCCACCCGCAAGGTCGGTTCCGATCTGGTTTCCGGATTCAAGAAGGTGTCCCACCGCTACCCAATGCTCAGCATCCAGAACACCTATTCCGAGGAGGAAGTCCGAGATTTTCACCGTCAGGTCACGGACAAAATTCCCGCCGACGCTGTCGAATACGTGTGCGAGCCGAAAATCGACGGCGTGGCCATGAGCCTGGTCTATGAAGACCGCCGTCTGGTGCTGGGCGTCACGCGCGGGGACGGCGTGCAGGGCGACGACGTGACCCGAAACATCCTCACCCTCAAGACCATTCCCAAAGAACTGCCCAAGGGGTTTCCAGAAGGTCGCATCGAGGTACGCGGCGAGGTCTACATGACCCAGGCGAACTTCCTGGCCTTCAACGAATACTCGATGCGAGTCCTCGGCCGCGAGCTGCAGAATCCGCGCAACACGGCTTCGGGCAGCTTGAAGCTCAAGGATCCCAAGGAAACCGAGAAGCGCCCCCTGGATTTCTTCGCCTACAACATCCTGTCGGACACCTCGGAAGGGACGCACTGGGACAATCTTCTGCTCCTGGAAAAATCCGGCTTCCCAGTCAACAAACTGCGGGCCAAGGTGAAGACCGTGGACGAGGTCATGAAGACATGCGAGGAATGGAACAAAATCCGCGACAGCCTCCCCTACCTCATCGACGGCGTGGTCATCAAGGTCAACAACCTACGGCAGCAAAACCAGTTGGGCCGCACCGCCAAGAACCCCAAGTGGGTCATCGCCTTCAAGTACAAGGCGGAGGCCGCGGAAACGATGTTGGAGTCGGTGAGCTTCCAGGTGGGCCGCACGGGCGTGGTGACGCCCGTCGCCAACCTCAAACCCGTGCATCTGGGTGGAACCTTGGTCAAGCGCGCCACCTTGCACAACTTCGATGAAATCGAACGCCTGGGGCTGCGTGTCCCTGATGTGGTAAGGGTCGAAAAGGGCGGCGAGATCATCCCCAAGATCATTGGCGTAGTGGAGGAAAAGCGCCCGAAGGTTACTCAGGCCATTATCCCCCCCAAGGTCTGCCCCGTATGCGGCAGCGAATTGTCAAAGGTGGAGGAGGAGGTCGCCTGGCGCTGCGACAACCTGCAATGTCCGGCGCAGGTTCAACGCGCCATCCTGCATTTCGCCAGCCGCGGGGCCATGAACATCGAGAATGTGGGTCCCGCCTTGGTGGATTCTCTCCTTGAGCAAGAAGCCATCCGCAACGTGGCCGATCTCTATGACCTGAAACGCGATGATTTGGAAAAGCTTGAGCGCATGGCGGAAAAATCCGCGAAAAATGTCATTACATCCATAGAAGGCAGCAAAGGGCGCGGCCTGGATCGACTGTTGTTCGGACTCGGCATCCGGTACATCGGCAAGACCACCGCTGGCGCGCTGGCGCGCCATTTCAAGAACCTGCAGACCTTGCGCGCGGCGACTTTGGAGGAGCTCGAAGTCACCCCCGACGTGGGTGAACGTATCGCGAAAAGCCTGCACGAATATTTCCAGCATCCGGAAAACCGGAAACTGCTGGAGCATCTCAAACGCGCCGGAGTGAAAACGGATTACGAGGCGCCGGAAGGCAGCCAAACCTTGGCGGGTCAGACCTGGGTGATTACCGGCACCTTGCCCACCTGGAGCCGCGATGAGGCGCGAGAAATCCTTGAGAAGGCCGGGGCGAAGGTTTCTGAATCGGTGTCAAAGAAAACTTCGACTTTGTTGGCAGGTGAATCCGCAGGCAGCAAGTTGGACAAGGCACAAAAACTTGGCGTGAAAATATTGAGCGAAGAACAAGTCAAATCTTTGTTGATGTAATGTCCGCGTGAAATTTTGGGGTGAACACCCCATACCCATTATTCTGTGGATCCGGTATTCTTTTCGGATGCATAAAACCAAACTGAACGCAGGCGTGTGGATCGATCATCGGGATGCCGTCATTATCTCCCTGCTTGAAAGCGGAGACGAAACCAAGCGGGTGCCCTCCAACGTGGAAAAGCAACTGCGGCGTTCGGGCGAACCCGAGGGGTCCTTTGAAGCCCTAAAGGTTCCCAGTGATATCTCGCGAGAGAGAGACTATATGGGACACCTTGCCCACTATTATGACAAGATCGTTGCAGATCTTCATGAGGCGGGGGCCATTCTGATATTCGGCCCGGGCGAATCCAAAAATGAACTGAAAAAAAGATTTGAGAAGGACAAAGCCGCTGACCACGTTATCGTGATGGAAGTGACCGACAAAATGACTGAGCCGCAAATGGTGGCGCATGTTCGTCATTATTTTCATCACGACGCGCCAAGGCAAGATACTTGAACAGAGGCAAATCAGGCCCAAATCTGCTTTTAGAAGCGAATTAAGCCATTCCTCGCTTGACTGGAAGAAGCCGGCTTGCTATCGTTTACGCCGCTTTGAATGACCCTCTGCAAGGTCTAAAAGGCATTTAGCGGGCTTAGCTCAGTTGGTAGAGCATCTCCTTGCCAAGGAGAAGGTCGAGGGTTCGAGTCTCTTAGCCCGCTCCAATTTTCTTTCAAAATATCGGATATTTCGGTTATTTACGCAAAAGGTGGATGGGGGCAACTTCCCCCTTCCGCCTAGCTTTACTCGGATCATCTTCGCAAAAGTGGATACATAAGTGGATACCCCCGGACACGTTAAACCGGGCGCTCCTAGTAGATCGCAAGGTTGGCAGTGGATACATGAAGGGGTGTCAGTACGCTAAACTTTTTCCCTTGCAATCTTGAATTCCGTTAAACTCCTAAAAATCAATTTAAAATCGCCGTTCTTTTATCGTTAAGTCTGTCCAAGAACGTCTTTTATAGCGTCGGAAAACTTCCTCCCTCGCGCGCTCGTACTGTCTCGAAAATTCCCAAAGCCGTCTATTTCGGTCTATTTAAAGGGCGCCTTGCTTACTGTCTTATACTGAACGGCTGGACGATCCGGTTAGAAGGACTTTTTACCTCAAGGATATAGGAGCCTTGACATAAGTCACGAGTCGGTAGGGAAAAACTGTTTTTAGACCCTAGGGGGGCCTCTATAAGCCTATTGCCGGAGACAGAGAAAATGGCTGCTTCAGAGCTTGAACCCGAAAAGGAATTTGGCAGAGTGGCGAAAAGTTGGGAAGAGGATAATTTGAGGGATAAAAAGCTTTGTGGGTTTATGTTAGGAACTAAACCCGAAGGTGTTTGTGAGGAGGTTAAGAGATTGCCCAAATTTTGAGGGTACCCAGTACCAGTAGATATTTGATTTCCCACAGTGAAGAGTTTGGACCCTGTCCATGTAATTGACTCTGGATAAAGAGGCTGGCCATTTGACAAGCCATACGAGGAAAATGATTCCCAAGTCACGCCGTCCGATGAGGTCACGACTGTACCGCCAGAACTTATTGCAACCAATTGGGACCCAGTCCAAGTCACTGAGTTTAGGTCGGATTGGACTCCCGAGGATCTGATTGTCCAAGTCGTACCATCCGATGAAGTCAGGATGATACCACCACCACCAACTGCAACAAGTTGATTCCCTGTCCAAATCACGGAAGAAAGCCCTTCCGAAACACTCAATGATGGTGATGTCCAGGTTATACCATCTGACGAAGTCAGAAGTGCTCCCGCGCCTGATAAATTATTTAACCCAACCGCAACTAGCTTGGACCCTGTCCATGTGACAGAAGATAGTGCGTATGATACTCCTGTTCCCAAGGAACGGGATGTCCAGGTCACACCATCTGGCGAGGTCAGAATTGGGCAAGGATCTGAATAGTTTGTTGAACTGGCATTTCCGTCAAAGATGTTCCCAACAGTGACAAATTGGGACCCAGTCCATGTGACAGATTCTAAATAGAGATAAGTTCCGGAAGTTATTGTAACTCCAGGAGACTGAGATGTCCAACTAACGCCATTCGGCGAAGTCAGGATAGTGTTTTCACCAACAATAACGTATTGGGAATCACCCAATGTAATGCCAAATAGCCCTTCCCCGGTTCCTGAAGAAGGGTGTCCTTGTCCGTCCAAGCCAGTATAGATCTCTCCATCTTCTCCAAGGATAAAGAGCTGAGACCCGATCCAGGAGGCAGTATTTAAAGCATATGGTGTTTGTGAAGCTACCGACCAGTCATATTGATATTGAGCGAATACGCTAATAGTCGTACCGCATAAAACCAACCCAGTTACGACTCCAAATATCTGCCTCGACCTCATAGCAATAATTTAAGGTATTCCAAACCATTTGGCGCTTAATCCGCATTGTAACGATAGCTAGTAGAATTCGGAAATCTCCGAACTCGCGCAATTTCCGTGTATTACGGTGGCAAATCGTGGGGCAGAAGCCGGATAACAACTGGTTTGCCTGATTTTCCTTCCTGTCAATTTCACGAGACTAGCTAAATTATAGAGCCCATGACCGGCCAAGAGCTTTTCGAAAAACTGCAGGGCGTGAAGATTTCCAGCGGGGCCTGCGCCTACACCCTGGAAAAATGCGAGGCGATGGCGCCCCTCATAAGCGCCATCAATCTTCTCAAGAAAGAAAGAAACGCCGTTATCCTGGCCCACTCCTACGTATCACCCGAAATTCTCTATGGGGTGGCAGATTTCACGGGGGACTCCTATGGCCTAGCCAAGGACGCGACCCGGACGAAGGCTGAGACCATTGTATTTGCCTCTGTGCGCTTCATGGGCGAAACCGCAAAAATTCTGAATCCAGAAAAGCAGGTTCTGATCCCCGGCACCGACACCGGCTGCACCTTGGCCGACGCCGTTACAGGAACTGAGGTGAAACGCCTGCGGACGGAATACCCGGAGCACACTTTCGTCTGCTACATCAACACCACCGCGGACGTAAAGGCCGAGTGCGACGTCTGCGTGACCTCCTCCAACGTCTATGACATCGTGGCCGCGATTCCCAACGACAAGATCTTCTTCCTTCCCGACAAGCTGATGGGCAAGAACCTGCAGGAGGAAATGATCCGGCGCGGCCTTTTCAACAAGCAAATCGAGATATTCGACGGGGTGTGCTACGTCCACGAACAGTACGATCCGGAGATGGTGCAGTTCATGCGGCTGAAGTTCCCGGGGGTCAAGGTGCTGAGCCATCCGGAGTGCAGCCCCGGTGTCCTGCACGCCTCGGACTATGTGGGCAGCACCGGACAGATGATGGAATACGTGGCCAAGTCCAAGGTCAAACAGTTTGTCATGCTCACCGAATGCGGTCTGTCCTCGCGCATGATGGTGGAATTCCCAGAGAAGCAATTCGTTGGCTCCTGCACAATGTGCAGGTACATGAAGTCCAACACGCTGGAAGGCATCCTGCGGGTGCTGGTGAAACCCCGGCCGGAAGACGCCGTAAACCTGCCCGAGGAAATCCTAAAACGAGCCCGTCGCTGCATCGACGCCATGTTCACCTACGTCGAGACCAAGAAGGCTCCGGCGCTCGAGCTTTCTTAAAGCTCCCCGGCCGTTCAAGCTCACTCCAATGGGTATCCCAGGGCCTGCCATTCCCAAGCACAACTTCTATTGCGTGCTTTTCCTCGGGTTAGATGACTCCTTTGCAAAAACTGCGGAAATTCTTTTAAAACCCTTCAAAGTCCCTGTCCGTTATGCAGATTTCGTTATCGCCAAGACGGAGAGTGCCTTTTTTGAAAAAATGCTTTGGGAAACGACTTTGGCAGTGGTTCAAGTCGATAGTGCTGAAAATTTGGAAATTTTTGGGTATTCCCAAGGCAGTGACAGTATTTTTGAGCAAAAAAAAGACTTCCAAAAACCATATATCGTTATCGCATATTCCAACTTTGATCTTTTGAACATAGACCTGAGGTTTACTCCCGATCTATGGCTCGTGCAGCTTGAGGAACCGATCCAGGAGCTTATGACCGAACGGGCCGCCCTTGAAATTACGGCGGAAAAGTGGATTGCGAAGGGCGCGACCGCTGTGGCGGTCTTCAGTCTCGATGGAGCCGCTTGTTGGATTTCAAACAGCGCAGCATTCGGACAATCCCGGGGGTTTTACACCCCCGAATTTTCTTCACAACCCTCGCAATCCACTTCACTATCCACTTCAAACAGCAGCACCCCCAAAACCCCGACCAAGGAGGCCCTGAAAACCGCTCCATTGAAATTCTTTTGCGCCGGTGTCGTGCAGGCCCTAATTGAAGAATTGTTGGGAGAGAATCTTTTCCTCAAAACTTCAGCTTCTATCGACCGAGAATGCTTGGAAGCACGCCCCTTGCATCTTGCCAGGGCTGCCGAATCCGGGCTGGCCGCGCACCAAGTCTTCATCGAAACGTTTACCGAACCCCCGGGAATGACTCTATTGCATCATAAGGACAGGCTCTTGGATGGGGTACGCCAGCAATTGTCAGCCTGGCGCGGTCCGGAACCTAAGGCCTGGGGAAATCGGGGAAGATAAATGAAGGTGACTAAAACGGCGTGGCACGGCATCGGTATCGGACTTTTTTGCGCCGTGGCCCTGGGGCTTTTGCTGTACTTGCTGTATGGCCGCACGGTGTCCCCGGACGCCACCGGCAGTCTCAGCTTTCTTCCGGCGCTGAACGCCGCCTGCAACGCGGTGACCACGGTGTTCATTCTGATCGGCCTGGTCTACATTCACCGCGGCGACCGGGAAAAACACCGGCGCAGCATGTTGGCCGCTTTCGCGGCGTCAACCCTGTTCCTTTTGGGGTACCTCACCTACTACGCCGTGCATGGAGAAACTCATTTCCCGGGTCAGGGAGCCGTAAGACCGGTGTATTTCTCCATCCTCATCTCCCATATAGTGCTTTCGGCCGTGGCGCTGCCCTTGGTTCTTACCACATTCTATCTCGCCCTGACGAATCGGCTGCAGTATCATAAAACACTGGCCCGTATCACCTACCCCATTTGGCTTTACGTGTCCATTACAGGAGTCGTCGTTTTTTTCTTTTTAAAGGCTTACACGACCTGAACGCTTCGACTTGAGCGCTTAAATATCTCGTGATCATCTCGTAATTGTCCCGATACCGCGGCTGTTTTCGCGGATTCGCAGCGCTTTCCGTAACATTATCTCTAAATGATTCTATCGCTCTAAACCCTAGAGCGGTAATGTTGTAACAGCCGTGATTCTTGTGGCTGCAAACAAACCTTCTCCCGTATATTAAGGCCATGATTCAGCTCACCACCCCGGGAGGTCCCATGAAACGTCTTCTCGCCCCTATAACTGCACGGATGCTTGCACTGGGCTTCGCAGCCTGCGTCAGCCTAATCGCCTGCATGAATCAGGACAGTCCCACCTCTGATCAAACCGGCAGCCAATCGCAGACAACGACCACCACTACAAACACCCCTACCACCCCGACTCAAACACCCACCTTGCAACCCGGACAACTCCAGCTTGTCTCTGAAGGGGCTTCAGCAGGACTGGCGAAAACATCCACCGACTCCGTCAAAGGACTGGCGAAAGTTTCCCGAACGAGCGATTCTTCCGTCACCTACACGTTTGATCTGGACACCGCCAAGGCTTCCGTGCAGACCTTTTTCCTGTTGGAAAACATCGGCGACGAGGACGTGCAGAACATCGTGCTCACCACCAACAATCCCAGCTTTTATTTCAGCCCCTCCACCATCGCGCTTCTCCACCCTTCCAAAAGTTTGGCCGTGCAGCAAATCATCACGCTGAACGTGATTCATGGGACGCCTCTCAACGGCGTGGGCACCGCTCCCCTGCTTCCCGCGGGTGTCAACATCGCCACCGCAACCCTCACGGCGACCACCACGGACGCGCATTCGGACACTTTGACCCTCTCGCAAAGCGCCCAGCTGAAAATATTCGCGCAGGTCATGGACGTGCAGGCCTATGACGACAGCACGCCGCTCGATCTCTCGCAGCCCTCCGGCAGCATGAAGGGCCCCGGCGTTCCAGTGCAGGATTGGATCCCGTATTACGCGATCACCTCGGGTATCTGCAAGCTCGTGAATACCGGAAACGTCCCCATCATCATGCGCGAGTGGAGCGGAACAGAAGGCACGGACGTCGTCACATTGGCCGATTCCACCATCGTGGCTCCCGGAGGCACCTATCTGCCCACAGTTTACCACCCGACTCTGGACTACGGCTCATTGCAGCTGGACGGCCAAGGAGTGGTCAGCAATCCCGCCAAACTGCTAGCGGTCTCGGACGGAAGGATTTTCCTGCGGTTTCAGCTTCCTATACTCCCTCCGCCTATTCCTTAAATGGAGACATCCTAATGGAGACATAAAAAGTAGAGAGGTTTCTGCCTCACTTTGCAGCCCCGCCTTCTAAGAGAGAAGGCGGGGCTTTTTGTTTTCTGAGGTTCTGCGCTGCTTTCTCCCCTTTTTCCTTTCCATTCTCCTTCTTTCTTCTCATTTATCCAAGGCTGGCATTGCTAAATTGGCTTCGCCTGCCTTATTAATGAACCGTCCCCCTTAGAACCAATTAGAACCATGAACCCGACCCCCGATTTCCCCCAGCACATCACCCGCCCCCAGGCATGGGAGAAAAAAGTGGTGCCGGTGCTGTCGCGGGTCATTTGCTTCCTGACTTTTTGCCTTCTTTTCGTCGGAGCCATGGTGACCAGCACGCGCTCTGGCTTGTCGGTTCCGGACTGGCCCACCACCTTCGGCCACAACATGTTCCTCTATCCCCTGAGCCAAATGAGGGGAGGCGTGGTTTACGAGCACAGCCACCGCCTGTTCGCCTCCAGCGTGGGGATGCTGACGATTTTACTGGCCATCGCGACCTTCCTCTGGGAGCCGCGCCGCTGGATTCGGGGCCTCGCCATCGCCGCTTTTGGCCTGGTGTGTCTTCAGGGAGTGCTCGGTGGACTCACGGTTCTCTATAAGCTTCCCGTCCCCATCGCCAGCGCGCACGCCGGTGCGGGAGAATTGTTTTTCTGCGTTATGATATGGCTCTCCTGGGCTACCTCCTCTGCCTGGAAAAAAGCGCCGCCCTGGCGGTGGACCCGTCTGGCGCGCGCTGCCTTCGTGGTCACGATCATCGCCTTCCTTCAAGTCATGGTGGGCGCGGTGATGCGTCACAGCTATGCCGGCCTCGCCATCCCAACCTTCCCGCTGGCCTTCGGATCCTGGGTGCCCCCTTTCTGGAACCACGGCATCGCCCTGAATTTCGCGCATACGCGAGTGGGCGCCTTGCTCGTGGCGCTGGGATGCCTCCATTTGATAGCCTCAATGCTTAAGCGCCGCTTCGGAGTCAAATGCGCGTTGTTCCTGTTTGCCGTGCTGGTATTACAAGTCGCGCTAGGCATCCTGACGGTTTTGACGGGCAAGGTTCCCTGGGTGGCGAGCCTGCATTTGGCCGTTGGAGCCTTGCTGCTCGGAACTTTGTTCACCATCCTGCTGTGGAGCGGTAAACAGCCTTCTCCTGCCTCGGCATGATCTCGGCATATCTTCTGATCTCCCCATGAAATTCTCCGACCGTTTCCTGGCCCTGCTGGAGCTCTTCAAACTCCGCATGACCTTTCACATCCTAATTACAACCTTGATAGGGTTTTACATTGCCTCACCCGTGGCCATCGACTTGGATTGGCTGCAGCTCCTCGCCTGGACGCTTCTCGGCACGGGCCTCCTGGCCACCTCCGCCTTTTGCTTCAATCAGGCCATGGAAAAAGACTTCGATAAGGTCATGGAGCGCACCCAGGGGCGGCCTATTCCCACCGGCCGCGTCAAGGTCCCCACAGCGTACATCGCCGGAATTTTAACCTGCCTCCTCGGAGCCTTCCTTCTGTGGCAGAAGGTCAATCCGCTCACCGCGGGCATCGGAATCCTGACCGTGGTTCTCTATGCCGGAGTATATACGCCCATGAAGCGCCTCACCACCCTCAACACCCTGGTCGGGGGCATTCCAGGAGCCCTCCCGCCGCTGATGGGATGGACCGCCGCGCAAAACCACATTGGAATCGGCGGCATGATCCTTTTCGCTTTGCTTTTCTTCTGGCAGCTGCCGCATTTCCTGGCGCTGGCGTGGATGTATCGCGACGACTACCGCCGCGGCGGCTTCAAAATGCTGAGCCTCGTGGACGCCTCCGGGAAGACATGCTTTCGCCAAATCATGGTGCAAAGCACCTTGCTGCTTTTGATATCCCTTCTGCCCTATTGGTACGGCTTGGCGGGAAAAGCCTATTTGGTAACAGCCTTGATCGCGGGCTTCGTGCTGCTGTGGCTGGGACGCCGCCTGCAGCGGAGCGGAACGAGACAGGACGCCGTGCGGCTGTTTCTCTATTCGCTCGCCTATCTGCCCGTCGTCCTTATCGCGATGGCGATAGACAAGCAAATCCTCTTCGTAGGATAGCGTGGGATAGTTGTTGGATTGTTGTCGGGAAAAATTGAATTAGGTTGGAAAAGCACAGAAACGGTTCGCCCAGAATCCTCGCCGGGTAAAATTGAGCGGAGAGAGGACGAACCCGTTGATGCGCTTCAAGTTGCGCTTGAAAAATGGACTTGAAAATCGGATTCCTGCATCCAATTTGAAAATTAGACTTGAAAATCAGGCATGATGATCGGACTTGAAAATTTTTGACAAAAAAATTTTCAAGTTGAACGCCAATCAATTGAATGCGCGTTTTAGTGAATCTATCTTTTGCCGCAGTTAATGAAAAAAACTGCCCGCCTGCGTTTTACATACGTCCCTGACATCTCGTTCGGAGAATAGGCCGAATGTTATTTCCAAAGTGGACGAATCAGGTGCCCACCGTCCTTGCGGCATCTTTGGGTGTCGTCGCGTGTTGCGCTATTTTCGCGATTTGGTACTGGGCCTCCCCCAAGAACTTCAACGTGGGCTACGAGCCCGTGCAGCCCATCGCCTACAGCCACAAATTGCACGCCGGCGAGCTCGGAATCGACTGCCGCTACTGCCATTTTAACGTCGAGCGCGGCCCCGACGCCGGTATCCCCCCCACCGAAGTGTGCATGAACTGCCACACGGTGATTCGGACCAACTCCCCGGAAATCAAAAAAATCCACGCGGCCTTCGTCAGTGGAAAGCCCATTCCCTGGGTGCGGGTGCACAAGCTGGCCGACTACGTTTATTTCGATCACAGTGCCCACGTCAACAAGGGCGTGAGTTGCGTGGTCTGCCATGGACGCATCGATCAGATGGATGTGGTCCGCACCGTGGCGCCCCTCAGTATGGAATGGTGCCTCAACTGCCACCGCAATCCCGCCCCGAACCTGCGCGATAAAAAGCTCGTTACCGATTTGGCCTGGAAACCCGACGGGGATCCCGCCGTGCTCGGCCAGCAGTTCATGGAGAAATACCACGTCCATCCCAGCACGGATTGCTCCACATGCCACCGCTGAACCCTTCTTCAGAAAACCCCGCCTCCAAGGCCCCGCTTCCGATGAAGCCATTAAAGCAGTGGAAGAGCCTGGATGAACTCTCGGGCGCTCCCGAGCTGAAGGAATTCGTCAACTTCGAATTTCCCGAAGGCGCGGACGTTCTGGGCGCCGACGTTTCCCGCCGCCGTTTCCTGCAGGTCATGGGAGCGGGCATGGCTTTCGCCGGCCTCACCGGATGCAAGGGCATCCGCCGTCCGGAGATGCACATCCTGCCCTATAATAAGATGCCGGAGAGCCTCGTTCCCGGCGTCGCGCAATTCTACGCCACCACATTGTCCTTGAGCGGCGATGCCATCGGACTTCTGGTTGAAGCACACGAAGGCCGCCCGACCAAAATCGAGGGAAATCCCAGCCATCCCGCCAGCCTGGGTTCGACATCGCGCCAGCATCAGGCTACCATCCTCGACCTCTACAACCCCGAGCGCAGCCAAACGCCTTATTACCAAAGCCAACCTTCTACGTGGGACACCTACGGCAAGGAAGTGAACCTCCTTTTTGCTTCCATGAGGCAGGGTGGCGTTAATGGAGGCAATGGAGGAGAGGGCCTTTGCTTTCTCAGCGGTTACACTGCTTCGCCCTCCTTCCGCGCCCTGCGCGATTACACGGCGCAGGTTTTCCCGAAAGCCAAGTGGTTCGTTTACGAGCCCATCAACCGGGACAATGCGCTGCAAGGCCTCTACGCTTTGACCGGCCAGGCCCTGGAACCCTTATATCACTTCGATCGCGCCAAGCGCGTGCTCGCCATCGACTGCGACTTCCTGGATTCGGAACCCTTCTCCGTCGCCTACGCGCGCGCCTTCGCCCAAAGCCGCAATCCCGACCTCGGCCAGGCAGGCATGAGCCGCCTGTATGTCGTGGAGTCGCACTACAGCCTAACCGGCGGATCCTCCGATCACCGTCTGCGCGTCAAGCCCAGCGCCATTCCCTTCCTCGTCGCCTCTTTGGCCAAAGAATTGCAGGCGCAAGGCCTGAACCTCTCCGGGGTCGACGTCGCATCCTTGCCGTCGCTCTCAACTTCAGATACTTCCACCGCTTGGATCAAGGCCCTGGCCACCGATTTGATTCAACACCGCGGCCAGTCCATTATCGCTGTCGGCAAATACCAGCCGCCCGCCGTGCACGCCTTGGCCCACGCCCTCAACATGGCTTTAGGAAATGTCGCCGCGAATTCCGTGCAGGCAACCGTGGAGCTTCGCCCTTCCGTGGTGCACGCTCTTAACGCCGCCGATCCTAAAGGAGCTCCGGAGAATTCCGTTGCATCCTTGCGCGCGCTGGGCCAGGAACTTGACGCCGGCAAGGTCGACGCTCTCGTTATCCTGGATGCCAACCCGGCCTATTCCGCGCCGGCCGATCTCGGCTTCGCGGCTCAAATCGCCAAGGCCAAACTCAGCATCCATCTGGGTCCGGAACTCGACGATACCGGAGTTTTGTGCACCTGGCATTTGCCCATGAGCCATTACCTGGAAACCTGGGGCGACGCCATTGCCTATGATGGCACTTCTTCCATCGCGCAGCCCCTGATTTCACCGCTATACAGTACTGTCGATGCCACCGAACTTCTTGCCGCCCTCTCCGGATACCCCAAGACCCAAAGCCATGCCATTGTTCAGGATACCTGGTCAAAGCATCTAGGTAAAGGCCAAGGTGAAGGTCAAGGCGCGGCCGATGCCTTAAGTTTTGAAAAAACCTGGCGCCGATGGTTGAACGATGGGATTGTTTCTGCGGGATCTGCCAGCGGAACGAACGCTCCCGGCATTTCTCTGAACGCCTCGAGCCTCAATGCCCTCCTGAAAACTTTCTCGGCCACTTCCACTTCCTCCACGGGCGATATCGAGATCATCCTGCGCGAACATCCCAATCTCGGGGACGGCCGTTTCGCCAACAACGCCTGGATGCAGGAAGTCCCCGAGCCCATGACCAAGCTCACCTGGGACAACGCGGCGCTCATGAGCCCCAAGTTGGCGGAAAAAGTGGGCATACGCCAGGACCTGCTCGACAGCGACAATACCGGCAGCCCGATGGCGGGATATCTTCACCGCCCCATGGTGCGCCTTACGGTGAACGGCCAATCGCTTGACGTCGTCGCCTGGGTCATGCCGGGCATGGCCGAGGATACGGTACTGCTGCATTTGGGCTTCGGCCGCATGCACGTGGGCGCGGTGGGCGAAGAGGCTGGCGTCAACGCATACACCTTCATGACTGCCGCGAATCCCTTTGCTCCAGGCACGGCCTCCGTGGGGAAACTCGATCGCACCTACCCCGTTGCCAGCACCCAGGATCACTGGTCCATGGGCAAGCGGCCTTTGGTCCGCGACGGCAAGCTGGACGACTATCTGGACAACCCGACCGACTACGCCTCCGAGGAGAAGTGGAACGAGCACCCTCCTGAGCAGAGCCTTTGGAGCGACGACTCCCGCGGGGACTACGACTTTACCAAGGGCATGCAATGGGGCATGGCCATCGATCTCAACAGCTGCACGGGCTGCAACGCCTGCATGATAGCCTGCCAGTCGGAAAACAACATCCCTTCCGTGGGCAAAGAACAGGTGATGCTCGGCCGCGACATGCACTGGATCCGCCTCGACCGCTACTTCGCCGGCGACATCGACGATCCGGAGCTCGAGTTCCAGCCCATGACCTGTCAGCAGTGTGAAAACGCCCCCTGCGAGGAAGTCTGCCCGGTAGGCGCCACCGTGCATTCGCACGAGGGCCTCAACGACATGGTATACAACCGCTGCGTGGGGACGCGCTACTGCTCCAACAACTGCCCCTACAAGGTGCGGCGCTTCAACTTCTTCAACTACAACAACGGCCTCGCCGAGACCGAGAAGATGCGCTTCAATCCGGACGTCACCCTCCGCTTCCGCGGTGTCATGGAGAAATGCACCTACTGCGTCCAGCGCATCAACCGCGCGCGCATCGACAGCGAAAACCAGGGCCATGAACTTATCGCCGACGGCGCCATCACGCCGGCCTGCGGACAGGCCTGCCCCAGCCAGGCCATCGTTTTTGGCAACATCAACGACCCGGAAAGCCGCGTGGCCAAGCTGAAGCAGCACCCGCGCAACTACGGCGTGCTGCGCGACCTCAACACCAAGCCGCGCACCAGCTATCTGGCGCGCGTGCGCAACCCCAACCCGGCGCTGGCCGTATGATCCTCTCGCGCAACGAAGATCCCACCACCCGGCCGCTGCTCGTGGAAACCCATGATTTCCACGAAATCACGGAAGTCGTTTCCGAGGTGGCGGAGCGCAAACCGGCGCCGACGTGGCTGCTGCTGTTCATGTTCTGCGGCTCGCTGCTGCTGCTTTTGACCGGCATGCTCGGCTATCTCTTCTGGCGCGGCGTGGGCGTTTGGGGAGAGAACATTCCCGTGGGCTGGGGCTGGGACATCATCAACTTCGTGTGGTGGGTCGGTATCGCGCATGCCGGAACCCTCATCTCCGCCATCCTTTACCTGTGCCGCCAGCGCTGGCGCACGGCCATCGCCCGCCTCGCCGAGGCCACCACCGTTTTCGGACTGCTGTGCGCGGGCCTGTATCCCGCCTGTCACATCGGACGCGTCTGGATGGTCTATTACCTCTTCCCCCTCCCCAACCAGATGGCGCTGTGGCCCAACATGCGCAGCCCCCTGCTGTGGGACGTTTTCGCGGTAACCACCTACCTCACTTTGTCGAGCCTGTTCTGGTACATGGGCATGATCCCCGATCTCGGGACGCTGCGCGACCGCGCCACCGGCAAGATACGCCCCATCGTCCTGGGAATTCTTTCACTGGGCTGGCGGGGATCGGCCCGGCACTGGCTTCACTACGAGCGCGCCTATCTCATTCTTTCCGCCATCGCCACCAGCCTCGTGTTCGCCGTCAGCGGCATCGTCTCCATCGACCTGGCGGCCTCCAAGATTCCCGGCTGGCACACCGCCATCTTCCCGCCCTACTTCGTGGTCGGCGCTCTGTATTGCGGCTTCGCGTTCGTGACCGCCATCCTTATCGTCACGCGCCAGGTGTTCGGCTTTCAGCACCTGATACGGACGCACCATATCGAGAACACGACCAAATTCACCTTGCTGCTCGGAAACCTCATCGGGTACATCTACCTGATGGAAATCTGCATCGCCTGGTACAGCGGAGACGTCTACGAGCGCTTCGCTTTCTGGGATCGCGCCACGGGCGCCTACGGCTGGGCCTACTGCATCATGATCAGCTGCAACGTCATCATCCCGCAGCTCTTGTGGTTCAAGAAGATCCGCCAAAAGCTTCTAGTGGTCTTCATCATCTGCTTCCTCATCAACATCGGCATGTGGTTCGAGCGCTTCGTGATCATCATTTCCATCCACGCCGACTTCCTGCCCTCTTCCTGGCACTATTACCGCCCCACCTACGTGGACATCTGCACCTTCATCGGAACCTTCGGCATCTTCGGATCGTGTTTCCTCCTTTTCCTGAAGTTCGTGCCGCAAATCGCCATCGCAGAGATCAAGGGCATTATGCCCGAAGCTTCTCCCCATCCCGCCGCCCACAAGGCCCACCCTCCTCACACGGCTCATGCACACGGCAGCGCCAAGGCCCACGCGCTCACGGATCATAAACATGCAGCATCCTAGCCCTTCCAAGCCTGGCGTCCACGGTTCGCGGACCACGCCCGCCCCCAAGCTCTTTGGGATGCTGGCGGAATTCGCGGGCCCCGCGGAAGTGTATCGGGCGGCGGAAAAAATCCGCGACGCCGGGTACCGGAAATGGGACGTGCATTCCCCCTTCCCCATTCATGGCATGGAAAAGGCCATGGGCCTCAAGGATTCCCCGCTCGGGTTCATCTCCCTTTTCTTCGCCTGCGGAGGATTCTTTGGCGGCTTCCTGCTGCAGTTTTGGATCCACCGCTACGCATACCAGCTTCTCATCGCCGGCAAGCCCCTCATCGCCTATCCGGCCTACTTTCCGGTGAGCTTCGGCCTCGGCATTCTCTGCGCGACGATCGGGACGATATTCGGCATGTTCGCCTTGAACGGCCTTCCCCGTCTGTACCACGGCGTGTTTCGCAGCAGCCATTTCAAAAAGTGCACGGACAACGGGTTCTTCATCAGCATCGAAGCCGCCGACCACCGTTTCGGCGTAGAATCCACCGCCTCCTTTCTGAAATTCCTCGGCGGCAAGAACATCGAAGTGCTGGAGGATTGATCTTGAAGCCGCTCATCCTTCGCATGTATTCCCCGCGCATCTTCCGAAGCGTTTCCCTGCTCGCCGCATTCTTGATTATGACGGGTTCATTGAGCCTTCTGACGGGTTGCCGCGGGGAAATCTCCCATCAGCCGCCGCTGTGGATCAAGCACGGCATGGAATTCCAGGCCAAATACAAGGCCTTCGAGGAAAACCATTACTTCGCCGACGGCCGCAACATGCGCACGCCGCCGGCGGGCACGGTGGCCCGCGGCCTCTTGAAAGACGACGATGCCTACTGGCGCGGCGGAGACTCGGCGCACCCGGTTGCCGTGAGTCCCGTGCCCGTCACCGCGGGACTCCTGGACAGAGGACAGGAACGCTTCGACATCTACTGCTCTCCCTGCCACGGCATAACCGGCGCCGGAAACGGCACGGTTTCGCAGCACGGATTCGTTCCCCCGGCTCCTAATCTTTGCCAGGATCGCATCGTCAAGATGCCGGACGGCCAGATCTTTCGCACCATCTCCTACGGCGTGCGCAGCATGCCCTCCTACGGCAAGCAAATCCCCGAAGCCGATCGCTGGGCCATCGTGGCCTATCTGCGTGCTTTGCAGCTGAGCCAGAACGCTCCCATGTCCGCCATCCCCGACAGCATGAAAGCCAACCTGAGGTAGCATGGCGATGATCGAAAAGGTTGAAAAGGCTTTCGTGCTGCCCCCTAAGGATGTCCTTCATCTGAACCAAAAGCTCCAAAAGAGCTCCCGGTACTTTATGCTTGCCGGGGTTTTGGGATTGGTTCTCTGCGCAGTGGGTCTGCTGAAAAACCCCCAGGGGTTTTTCGGTTCCTACCTGACCGTCTTCTGTTTCTTCCTGTCCATCACCTTGGGGTCGCTTTTCTTCGTCATGCTGCAATATCTCACACGCTCCGCTTGGAGCGTGACGCTGCGCCGCATCGCGGAAACGCTTGCCTATAACGTCGTCTTCATGGCCGTGCTGGCCATCCCGGTGCTGATTTGCATGCATGAGGTTTACTCCTGGAGCCGCCCCGAGGTGATGGCCGCCGATCCCCTCCTGCAGCTCAAGAGGCCCTACCTCAACATCCCCTTCTTTTATCTGCGCACCGTCGTCTACTTCGGCGGGTGGATAGTCCTGGCTTCCTTCTTCCTGCGCACCTCGCGCCTCCAGGACAAAACCGGGGACGCATCGCTGACCTATAGAATGGGACGCGTCGCGGCGGGCGGCATGGTGTTCTACGCGCTTTCGGAAACCTTCTTCTCCTTCGACTGGATGATGTCCCTCGACTCCCACTGGTATTCGACCTTGTTCGGCGTCTACTACTTCGCCTCCTCGGCCGTCGCCATTTTTTGCGTGTTGATTCTCATCGGCGCGCTGCTGCATGCCACCGGCCACCTACGGGGCTGCATCACCAAGGAGCACTACCACGACCTCGGCAAGCTGCTCTTCGGGTTCAACTGCTTCTGGGCCTTCATCGCCTTCGCCCAGTTCCTGCTTTACTGGTACACCAACATCCCCGAGGAGACCCTCTTTTACCACCAACGGGCCGTCGGGTCCTGGAAAGCCGTCAGCTTGCTGTTGCCCTGGTTTCACTTCGCCGTGCCCTTTGTTTACCTGATGTCCTACCACGTCAAGCGAAACCTGGCCGCCCTGTCGCTCGGAGCCTTCGGGCTGTTGGTTTTATGCTTTATTGACATCTACTGGCTTATTCAGCCCAATTTTCACCCGGCCGGTGCCACCTTCGGAATTTCGGACATCGGGGCCCTCCTTGCCGTGGGTGGATTCTACGTTACTTTTTTCCTCCATAACCTGCGGCAAGCCAGCCCGATTCCGGCCAAAGACCCCCGAATCGAAGAATGCCTGTCCTACAACAACGGGATGCCAGAATGAGCGGAACTTCCTCGCACGATACCCATAGCAGCGGTAATAACGCCACCGGTTCCGCCGCGCATCATGGCGAACACGAGACTTCCGACATCTCCTTCACCCGCTCGATTTGGCTGATTCCCATCAGCATGGTTTTACTGATTCTGTACGCCTACATCTGCTGGTTCGGCGCCTCGAAAACTTTGAAGCGCGAAATCGCCTCGAAACAGGTCCCTGACTCTACGGCGGCAGGCGGCGCATCCAGCAGCGGAACCCCATGAGTGGATCCCGTTCTCACTCTTCTCACGAGGGCCACGGCTCCCATGGTTCCCATGCGGGGCATGAGGGGCATGACAGCGTCGACCATGAAATGTCCGACGTCAATTTTACCAAGGCCGTCTGGATCATCCCCGCCAGCATGGCGGTTTTGGCCGTTTATGCGGTCGTTTGCTATTTTTACACCGCTTCGGTTCTAACACATGAGATGATTGGAAAACAGACCCTGGGCGGGGAAGTTGTCAGTCAAAAATTCACGGCCTTTGAGACGCAGCAAGCGGCAACCATGCACCGGTATCAGATGAGCAAGACCAACAAAGGCGCCATACAAATCCCCATCGAACGCGCCATGCAAATGATGACCCAAGAAGCCGGACACACGGGCGGCGCCGACACCACACCCGTGGAACCCAAGTAATTCCGTTCTCTTTACAAGAACCCCTCCCCCGTGCGCCGCTTCCAATTTCTCCTGACCTTCGCCGCCCTTGTGGCCACTCTGGGGAGCATTACGATTGCGGTTGCGGATCCGCTGCCGTTGGCGCTGGCGGACGTGGGCATCGAAGAGCACCTGGGTGCCTCCGTCGATCGCTCCCTTTCCTTCGTGGACGAAACCGGAAAGAAAGTGACCCTGAACGATTATTTCGCATCGGGCAAACCGGTGCTGCTTAACTTTGCCTACTTCCACTGCCCCATGCTCTGCGGTCTGGTTCAAGACGGCATGGTGCATGCGCTGAAAGCCCAGAAATGGAATCCCGGGCAGGACTACCAAATCCTGACCGTCAGCATGGACTGGAAAGAAGGCCCGGCGCAGGCTCTCCCCGTGAAACAGCATTTGCTGGAGGAACTTGGAAAGCCCGGCGCGGATTCCGGCTTGCACGTGTTGACGGGCGAGCGCAAGAACGTCGAAGCCCTCGCGGCCGCCACAGGTTTTAAATACACCTATCTCCCCGATAGAAATGAGTTCGCCCATGGAGCCGGCCTGATTTTCTTGAGCCCGGAGGGGAAAGTTTCCCGCTACCTCTACGGAACGGAGTTCTCGCTCCTTGACATGCGCCTGGCGCTCCTCGATGCTTCGGAAGGCCGGGAGATTTCCTTCGGTGACAAGCTGACGTTGTTTTGCTACCGATATGACCCCAATTCCAAGGGATACGTCCTCTTCGCGGAGAATTTCATGAAGGCGGGCGGAGCCTTGATCTTTATCCTGACGGCTCTGCTACTCGGGATTCTTTGGCGGCAGGAATTGCGGCGGAATCGGGCCGCTGCAGCGCATCAGTAACAGGGCGTAAACAGAGCATAAGGAACGAGTAAAACAAGGAACTTATGGACACTACGAAATTATTCTGGCTGCCGGAAAAGGCTTCCACCTTCGCGAGCAACATAGACTGGGTCTGGACCCTTTATTTCTGGATTTCGGTGGCCTTTTTCGTCATCATCATCGGCGCGATTGTCGTGTTCGTGTTCAAGTACCTACGCCGCCGCCCCGAACAGCTGGCCACGGCCCAAATCACCCACAACACCGTTTTGGAAACCACCTGGACGGCCATCCCGCTTGTCATCGTCATGGCCCTCTTCGTCATCGGCATGAAAGGCTACTGGAACATGCGCGTGGCGCCCTCCAACGCCATGGTGGTCGACGTCACCGGCCGCAAATGGGTATGGAGTTTCGACTATCCCGACCAGGGCATCAGCAACGACACGCTCGTCGTGCCCGTTCACCAGCCCGTGCGCCTGCTCATGACGAGCATGGACGTCCTGCATTCTTTCTCCATTCCGGCGTTTCGGGCCAAGGCGGACGTGATTCCCGGGCGCTACAACAGCCTTTGGTTTGAAGCCACCAAAACCGGCGTGTTCCAGGTGTTCTGCACCCAGTATTGCGGCACGCGGCACTCTTACATGTGGACGGCGGTCAAGGTCGTGGATCCGGACACCTTCAATGCCTGGGTCGCCGTCGCTTCGGATCCCTCCCGCGGAAAGACTCCCGCGGAATTCGGCGCGATTCTGTATACCAAGAAGGGATGCATCGCCTGTCATCAGGTGGACGGAACTGCCGGCATCGGCCCCACCTGGAAGGGCATTTGGGGCACCATGGTTCCCCTCGAGGGCGGACGCAGCGTGCTGGTGGATTCGGCCTACGTGCGGAAGTCTATGCTCGACCCCGGAGCCGACATCGTGAAGGGTTTCCAGAACGTGATGCCGACCTTTGAGGGCGTCCTCTCCGACAAGGAAATCTCGGCGCTCACCGCCTATATCATCAGCCTGAAATAAGGAATAAGAAGGAAAGCAAGGAGGAGCCTGTGAAGCACCTACCGAAGGACTTGGCGAAGGACTTAGCGAAGCGAGACACACCATGATTGCGCACGTGCACGACAACAACATCAACTACATCAAGACCAAGACGGGTCTCCTGTCCTGGTTCGTGACCAAGGACCACAAGCGCATCAACATGATGTTCTTGATCTCCGTCCTTATCTTCTTCATCACCGGCGGCATCTACGCGCTGCTGTTCCGCCTGGAGCTCTGGACTCCCGGGACGCACCCCCTCATCACGCCGGACACCTACAACCACTACTTCACGATGCACGGCGTCATCATGGTCTTTCTCGTGGTGGTGCCCGGCATCCCCAGCGCCCTGGGGAACTTCGTCCTTCCCATCCAGGTGGGCGCCAAGGATCTCGCGCTTCCAAAAATCAATTTGACCAGCCTCTACCTCTACTGGATCGGCGGCATCCTGGCCATCGTTTCCCTCATCGCGGGCAACGCCGACTCCGGCTGGACGTTCTATGCGCCCTACTCCATCTCCAAGAATCCCGCCGTGCTTTGGATGCTCACCGCCGCCTTCTTCCTGGGGTTCTCCTCCATCCTGACCGGCCTCAATTTCATCGTGACCGTGCACAAGATGCGGGCGCCCGGCATGACCTGGTTCCGGCTGCCGCTGTTCGTCTGGGCTCTCTATGCCACGGCCATCATGCAGATCTTCGCCACGCCGGTTCTGGCCATCACCTTGCTTTTGCTCCTCATCGAAAACTTCTTCCACATCGGGATTTTCGATCCGGCCATGGGCGGCGATCCCGTCCTGATGCAGCACTTCTTCTGGTTCTACTCGCATCCGGCGGTGTACATCATCGTGGTGCCCGCCTTCGGCATCACCTCGGAAATCATCGCGGCCTTCTCCAAAAAGGAGATCTTCGGCTATAAGTTCGTGGCCTTCTCCTCCATCGGCATCACCCTCATCGGCTTTTTGGTCTGGGGCCACCACATGTTCGTATCGGGCCAGTCCGAGGTCGCCAACACCGTCTTCTCCTTCCTGACCTTCTTCACCGCCATTCCCTCGGCCATCAAGGTCTTCAACTGGACGGCCACGCTGTACAAGGGGTCCATCTCCCTGCAGACGCCTATGCTCTACGGACTGCAAATCCTGTTCAACTTCACCATCGGCGGCCTCACCGGCATCATCCTCTCCATCCTGTCGCTGGACGTCCATCTGCACGACACCTATTTCGTGGTGTCCCACTTCCATTACGTGGCCTTCGGCACGACCATCATCGCCTTCATCGCCGGCATCCATTACTGGTGGCCGAAAATGACGGGCAAGATGTACAACGAAGTCTGGGGCCGCATCGCCAGCGTCATCGTGTTCTTCGGCTTCAACATCACCTTCTTCCCCCAGCTCATCATGGGATCGCAGGGAAGTCCGCGCCGCTATTACCACTACCTGCCCCAATACCAGATTTACCACCAGATTTCGACCGTGGGCGTTGTCATCCTGGCTTTGGGCCTCGTCATCGCCCTTGTGAACCTTCTCATCTCCCTGCGCATGGGCGCCACGGCCCCTCAAAACCCCTGGGGCGCGCACACGCTCGAATGGGAGGCGGCGGAGTCTCCTCCGGTGCTCTTTAATTTCAAGGAAACGCCCATAGTCACCCACGGTCCCTACGCCTTTGCCACGGAGAAAACCTGATGGCCGCCACCGCCCTGCAAGAACACGAAGTCGCGCATCACTTCGACGACCTCGAACAGGAGTTCGACTCCCACAAGCTCGGGATGTGGCTTTTCGTCGCCTCCGAAATCATGATGTTCGGCGCCCTCATCGTGGGCGGGCTCTTCCTGCTCTACCTGCATCCGGACGCCTTCGCCCAGGGGCGCCCGCGCCTCGACTGGCGCCTGGGTGCGCTCAACACCTTCTTCCTGTTGACCGGCGGGTTTACCATGGCGCGCGCGGCGGCCTTCGCACAAAAGTCCGACCAGCGCAAAATTCAGCAGAACCTCGTTTTGAGCCTTCTGTTCGGCTTTGGGTTCCTCGTCGTCAAGACCATCGAGTACAAGGCCAAATTCCACCACGGGCTGCTTCCAGGGCCCGCCTTCCACGGCGAGGGTTTCACCAGCCTGCACGCCCACGTCTTCTTCGGCTACTACTTCGTCTCCACCGGACTGCACGCCCTCCACGTGCTGATCGGAATGGGCCTGATGGTGTGGTGCCTCATCCTCTCGCGGAAGGTCAAGTTTACCCGCAGCTACTACACGCCGATTGAATTGGCGGGGATCTACTGGGCGCTGGTGGACCTCGTGTGGCTTTTCCTTTTCCCCTTGCTGTATTTGGTGGGCTAAGACATGGAACATTCAACGGAAAAGCACATGGAAGACCAACCCGGACACACCTACGACTTCAAGATTCTGGGCAGGGTCTACGCGAGCCTGCTGTTTCTGGCCGCCCTGATGGTGGGATTCTTTCTGCTTCCCATACAGCGCCTTCCCATCGACTGGCTGGATCTGCTCCTGGTCAAGCGCCTGCTCATCCTGGGATGCTCCCTAGTGATGGCGGCCATCGTGGCGGGCTTCCTCATGGGTCTCAAGTACGAGAAAAGCAAGCTCAACAGTGTGATCTTTTTCACGAACTTCGCCTTCCTGTTCGTCTTTCTGGTCTTCACCTTGGCGGACGTCGCCTGCCGCGGCATCATCGATCCCAGCTTCATGCAGCAGATCAACTGGAAATCCCCCGTGCACATCGATTCAACCGCCGACTCGACACCCACCCCAATTCCTTAACTCCCTTAATTCTGCCCCTTGAAACTGAACGCACGGCGAATTTAACCCCATGAGTTCCAGCATTTCCACAACGCCGGGGGGATCCTCCCGGCGTTCTTTTTTCCTCTTCCTGCTGCTGGTTCCGGTCGGGATTTTCGTCATTCTCGCCGCCCTGCTGGTCGTGGAGTTCAAGCAGTTCCGGGCAATGGTCTCCCCGACTACCGCCGACGTGCCAGAGTTCGCGTGGAGCGATTCTGCCCATGCCCGGGTGGACAGCGTGGAGGCCGATCTCCACGCCTTCGTCGACCGGGACACCTCGCGGGTCAAATCGGATTCGCTGTGGATCAGCGGCGGTGATTTGACGCTGCTGCTGGGATCCAGCAACATCGCGCTTTCCCACGGCATTCGGGTTCATGTCACCACCACGGACAGCCTCATCATCGTGCAAAGCACCCAGCCGGTGCAGGCGCTGCAGGGTCAACTGGCCTGGGTCTTCAAGAAAATCGCCCCTTCGGGATATCTCAACGCGCGCATCGAGGGGTACCCGATATTGAAAGACGGCAAGCTGACTTTTTTTCCGGTAAGGGGCTTTCTGAACGGGCATAAAATCCCCACCACGACATGGACCAAACAGGGCGGGTTCTCCGCAGCGAGTTTCATCGGCCATCAGGATTTCTACAACGCGTTCCTGCGCGCGGTGGGCGACATACAAGTGACTCCGAAAGGGATGCTGCTCCTGCGGAACCCTTAAAGGGGAATCGCTCAAAGAGGCGGTCCGGACGGCCCAAGCACATCCGGAATTTTGAAAGCCCTCCTGCGTTTTGAAGCGACTCTCAACCTTCTCATCCCCCTCAAGGCCCATGCTCTCCCCTATCAAATTGCTCGTATTCGATCTCGACGGCACGCTGGTGGACAGCCGCCTCGATCTCGCCCACTCCGTGAACGCTGTGCTCCTATCCCTGGGGCGGGAAAAACTTCCCGTGGATGTCATCGTCTCTTTTGTGGGCGACGGCGCCCAGGATTTGCTGAGACGCTCCCTGCAAGCCTCCGGGATTCCACTGGAGGAAGCCGTGACAGCGATGCCCCGCGTCTTTCCCATTTTCATGGAATACTATCAGGACCATTGCCTGGATTTCACGCTGCCCTATCCCGGCGTCATTTCCGTGCTGGAACGGTTCTCCAGCCACCGCAAAGCCGTGCTCACCAACAAACCCATCGTCCCGGCCCTGAAAATACTGGAAGGGCTGGTGATGAAGGGCTATTTCGAACTCATCGTCGGCGGCGACGGGCCGCACGGCAAAAAACCCGACCCTGCGGGATTGGGGTATATTTTATCGGCTCTGGAAGCCTTACCTTCCGAAACCATCATGATTGGCGACAGCGTGCAGGATGTGCAGACGGCAAAAGCGGTGGGTTGCGAGTCCATCGCTTTCCTTGAAGGAATGGGCGGCCGCCAGGCCCTGGAAAAGGCTTCGCCCGGCATGACTTTGGAAAACTGGAACGAGTTTCCCGATCTCCTTTCCCGCTTTGGACTCCCGTCGAGGCAACTGCAGTGACCGCGGTGACTCCGGTGAAAAGGCCTTCCGCCGCCGTGAAAACGCGCGGGAAATACTTTCTGGCCACCTTCGGCTGCCAGATGAACAGCTACGATTCCAACCTCATCGGATCGATGCTGGAGGGCCGCGGCATGGCCTCGACCGAGGATCCGGCGCAGGCCGACGTCCTCATCGTCAACACCTGCAGCATCCGCGGCGGAGCGGAGGACCGGGCCTACGCCCGCATTGCCAGCATGAAGCACTACAAACGCCAGCGCCCGGATGTCCGCATCGCGGTCATCGGCTGCATGGCGCAGAACCACGGCGAGAAAATCCCCACCGCCCTTGAGCACGTTGACTACGTGGTCGGCCCGGACGGTTACCGGGAACTTGAGGGCCTCCTGTTCTCTGAGTCTCCCCTTCCCGCTCGCAAAGTGTGGACCGACCAGAACGATTTCGAAAACTACGAGGGTCTGATGGCCCGGCTCGACGGTTCCGTTTCCAGCCACATCACCATCATGCGCGGCTGCAACAAGCAGTGCGCCTACTGCATCGTGCCCAACGTGCGGGGCGTGGAGCGCAGCCGGGAGGCGGACACCATCCTCGCCGAAGTGCGCCATGCCGTCAGCGAAGGCGTTCCCGAAGTCTGCCTCCTGGGGCAGACGGTGAACTCGTACCGCACGGAGACCGACACCTTCCCCGGTCTCTTGCGAAAACTCGAGGCCGTGGAAGGCCTGCGCCGCATCCGCTTTACTTCCCCCCATCCGCGCCATTTCGACCCGGAGACGATCCATGCCATGGCGGAATGCGGCAAGGTCTGCAACCACGTGCACTTGCCGCTGCAGTCGGGTTCCAACGCCATCCTGAAAAAGATGCGCCGCCAATACACCCGCGAACGTTATCTCGAAATCGTGGCCGAGCTCCGCGCCGCCATTCCGAATCTCGCCATCACCACCGACATCATCGCCGGTTTCGTGGGCGAGACGGAGCAGGACTTCGAGGACACTTTGGCCCTCATGCGCGAAGTGCGCTTCGATCACGCCTTCATGTTCTCCTATTCCCCCCCGCGAAGGCACGCCGGCCTTCGGGGAACTCGAGACGCTGTCCCCGGACGAAAAGCAGGATCGTCTCGAACGCGTTATAGAATTGCAGATGCGGCACACGGAAGAGCGCCTTGACGCCCTGCTCGGCCGCGAAGAGGAAGTGCTTATAGAAGCCCGCTCCACCCGCAACGCGCGGGAATGGGTCGGCAAGACGCGCTGTTTCAAGAAAGTCATCCTTCCCGAAAGATCCGGGATTTCTGGCATGGAGGCGGAGCCTGAAATTTCCAAAGGCTCTTTTGTCCAGGCGCGTATCACAGAGCGGCGAGGCCTGGTGCTTCGCGGCGAGTGTCTTCCGAGCCGTTGAAATTGAATCGATCG
>Ga0206814_10053_pt1 | contig 28771 bp, 21 predicted proteins | sample Alteio_BWOrgCont_90_FD_152850 | JGI IMG/M metagenome (GOLD analysis project Ga0206814, IMG submission 152850) | Enriched cells from forest soil in Barre Woods Harvard Forest LTER site, Petersham, Massachusetts, United States -... | ecosystem: Environmental > Terrestrial > Soil > Temperate forest >...
GCAGGCATTTAGGAGTTCTCCAATAGCTATGTTAGCCGGGCTACTTGCGCGCAGTGCCGTAAAGAAAATGTTTAACAAAATGGATCCACGCTACCATAATGGTGCTATGTTTTTGGGTCTTAATGGTATTGTGGTAAAAAGTCATGGTGGTACTGATGCAATTGGTTTTGCAACTGCCTTAAATGTTGCTTACGATTTATCAGTTAACAATATAAATGAAAAAATAAGTCTTGAACTTACTCATTTCGAAGAAAAACTTGCCCATATAGTAGATGCTGACGAATTTGAGGTATAAATATGGTAAATTCCCTAGTTATGGCTAGTGGTTCCTATCTTCCAGAAAAAATCCTTACTAATAAAGATTTGGAACAATTGGTTCAGACTAATGAGGAGTGGATAGTATCACGTACGGGTATTACCAGAAGGCATATCGCTGCTGAAAATGAGTATACTTCTGACATGGCAACTGAGGCGGCTAAAAGAGCGATGGCTGCATCAGCTATTAGTAAAGATGAGGTTGATCTTATAATTGTAGCAACAACTACCCCGGATAAAACTTTTCCATCCACTGCGGTTATTGTCCAGAAAAATTTAGGCATTATCCAAGGTGCTGCATTTGATGTACAAGCGGTATGTTCAGGTTTTATTTATGCTCTTTCTCTTGCTGATAGTTTAATAAAAACAGGCAAAGCAAAAATTGCTTTGGTCATAGGTGCTGATAAGATGTCATCTATACTTGACTGGACTGACAGGAATACCTGCATTTTGTTTGGTGATGGTGCTGGAGCTGTAGTACTTAAAGCAGACCAAACATCTAGTAAAGGCATAATAGATAGTAAAATTTATTCAGATGGCAGATTTACTGATATTCTATATGTTGATGGTGGTGTATCGTCAAGTGGAACTAGCGGTAAGATAAAGATGCAGGGGAAAGAAGTATTTAAACAGGCTTCTGAAAAAATGGCTAGTTGTGTTATTGATTTATTAGTAAAAAATAGCTTAAATATTGGAAACATTAATTATTTAATTCCCCATCAGGCGAATATAAGGATTATGGAAATGGTTAGGAAAAGCTTGAATATAACGGAAGATCATGTGATTAGTACGGTTGATATTCACGCAAATACTTCTGCGGCATCTATTCCATTGGCTTACGATAAGGCAAGCAAGGATGGTATTTTAAAATCAGGTCAGACTATTGCTATGACTGCTTTGGGAGCTGGACTTACCTGGGGTGCTGCCTTAGTAAAAATATAATATTTAGTGGTAAAGATAAAAAAATTGGGTAAGTTAAAGTAAAACTCTTGACGTGATGATAGTATATAGCTAGGTTCTTGGCACCTTAAGAGTATAGTAAATTTATATTTATATCCTAATATATAGATTAACTTATTGTTTTGTGTAATAAAAATTGAGGAGAAGCAATGGAAAATGACGCAATGGATAATGATATGTTAGATGGTGACGGTGATACTGTAACTCGTGCGTATCTTATGAACAAGATTTATCGGAAGTTCGGTTATTCTCGCGCTGAGGCAGCTGATATAGTTGATTCTGTTGTGGAGAATGTAATAACCGCACTTGAAAGTGATAAAGAAGTTAAAATTTCTTCATTTGGTACTTTTAAGGTAAGGCAAAAGAAGCAGCGTATAGGGCGTAATCCTAAAACAAAACAAGAAGTGCCAATAACTGCTAGGAAAGTTGTAAGTTTTTACCCATCAAATATTTTGAAAAAACTTATTAACAAAAAAGCATAAATAATAATTAAAAATATATTTGCAGTTTAGAAATTAAGAAATAATTTTAAGAGTTAAGGTATGACGTCTGATAAGTCCCCGTACGCTTTGCGTACGATTGGCGAAGTTGCTGAGGAGCTAGGTATTGCTCCACATGTATTAAGGTTTTGGGAAAGCAAATTCCACCAAATCAAGCCACAAAAAAGAAGAGGTCGCAGGTATTATAGACCTGAGGATATTAAAATAATCACCCAGATTAAAGCTTTGCTTTATGGTCAAGGTTACACAATTAGAGGTGTTCAGAAGTTTTTGTCTAATAGCAGCCATGCAAATAGTAATGAGCCAGCAGTAGAACCAACAGAGGTTAGTCTTATTACTATAAGTCATGATAGTATTCCAGACATTACACCTGTAGCTAATGGTGAGGTTAAAAAATTTGGTGTTGTTACTAATCCTAATTTTAACGTTTCCAAAAAAGATGATGAAAAATTACAATCGATCTTGGCCGGACTAAAGTCTTTAAGAAATAAACTGGCTGAAATGGAATAGGGAAAACATGTCATCCCCGCCTTGTGCGGGGATGACATTGTGGGTACTCTTTCCTATAACTATCAGCACTTTACTGCTCATATAATTTTATAAAAAAGATGTGGGTAATAGGTAGGCACAAGGCGGGGATGACAGGCTTATTGTGTTAACTTCGCTCTTCAATCCAGGCCATCTGGATTGCTTCCAGGATTTTTTCGTTACAGCGTTTTGGATCATCAGCAAAATTATCTAATGTTGTTACCCAGTTAAACAAATCGGTAAATCGTAAATTAACATTATCGATATCAGGATATTTTTCTTCTAGTTCGATAGCTATGTCTTGTATATCTGCCCAACGTAACTGCATTTTTTTACCTAACTTTAGGACTTGGAAATTTGTTTATAACTTAAGATATTATGATATATATACTCATCATATTATAATTCAAAGGTATAAAATGAACCTAAACATTAAAATAGTCGATAGAATTATTGAAAATGCGTTGGAAGAAGATATTGGCCGTGGAGATATTACATCATTTCTGACTATACAGGACAATGTATCGGTTAATTATCAAATCTGTGCACGTGAAGAAATGGTAGTATGTGGTGTAGCTATTGTAAAACATGTGTTTGACAAAGTCTCTGTGGATAAGCAGGTTGTGCATCATAAGGATGGTGAAGTTGCTAAGGCTGGGGATAGGTTGATCAGTGGTACAGGTAATGCGAAAGATATATTTGCAGTAGAGAGGGTTGGTTTAAATATTTTGCAGCATATGTCAGGTATTGCAACACTTACTAATAAATTTGTTAAGCAGGTCAAAGGCACTAAAGCCAAAATTTTAGATACCAGAAAAACTATTCCAGGCATAAGAGAGCTGCAGAAATATGCAGTGAGGATTGGTGGTGGCTATAATCACCGTTTTAGGCTGGATGATGGCATTTTAATAAAAGATAATCATATTGCTGTATGTGGCAGTGTTTCTGAGGCACTGAAGCGTGCGCGCAATGAGATTAGTACAGTGGCAAGAACCAGGATAGAAATTGAGTGTGATAACTTGGACCAAGTTAAAGAAGCATATATGGCCGGAGCTGATATTATTATGCTGGACAATATGCCAATTAATGATATTAAGCAGGCGGTTAAAATTGTAGAAGGCAAAGTCCCACTAGAAGTTTCAGGTGGTGTTAATATAGATAACATTAAACAGATAGCTGAAACTGGGGTTGATTTTATATCAATTGGTAGTTTAACTCATTCTGTAAAAAGTGTTGATATAGGTCTGGATATTTTGAAAGTTTAAAGGGCACTTCTAAAAATATGAAAAATCATCAAGCTATAGATAATCAACCAGCTCTAGTGGTAGATATATTTTTGGGAGTAGTGTTTTTCTCTTTAGGAATTTGTCTAATGAAACTTAGAAGTCGCTGGTGCCGCAATTTGCCAAACACTAAGCTGATAGGTGCTGTTGCTGCTGTTGCTGCTGCAAATGTCTGTTCTGTTATGGCTTTAGGTGGTAATAAAAATAAAGCTTTACTTGCAGGAGCTAGTTTTGTTGGTGCCGTTTTATTCCATGAAATAGAACGTCCACCCACTTATAGTGAAACAAAACAAAAAGGCAAAAAACACCTAATCTCTTATATTAGAGAAAAAAATAATATTGGATATAGTACTTCACGTTGCACTATTAGTTAGCTAAGCAATGCTGGCCGTTCTTCTGTTATTTGGTGGTGGCTTATTGAATCGCTCATGAATCCTTCAACCATGATATTATCATAATAGAAATATTCAAAATCTAAACCCATGGCTACGGATATCATTAATAATGTACTGGCAGGGATGGCTTCTATAGCATTTTCATATTTTACCAATTCGGATTCATCTATGCCAACTGTTCTGGCTAGGTTATAGCGGGATATACCAAGTTTAATCCTGGTATTTAATAGTCTTTCTGCAATTATTTTCTCTTCATGGACTAAAGTTTCGTTGATTTGAATTTTTTGAATTTTATCCATTGGTCAAAACTCTCTTTTGGGTTAAAACTATCTTATGATTTTTAGACCCTAATTATTAATAAATGGTTAATGACACTTGTGAAAAAGTAGAAAAATTTAAAAATAATAAAGAATGTTCAAACTATTAATTGAAATATTTTATGACTAGAAAACTAAAAATTTATTTTTGTTAAATTCTTATTTAATCTTAAGGAAATTTTTTATCATAAGTGATATGTTAAAAACGACCTTAAAATATAAAAGATTTAAAAAATTATGAGCAAGAATCACAAAATAAAAATTGCACCATCGATATTATCAGCAGATTTTGCCAAATTGGGCGAAGAAATCGCAAGTATTACTAAAGCTGGTGCTGATTATATCCATATAGATGTTATGGATGGCCATTTTGTACCGAACCTGACTATTGGGCCATGTGTTGTAGAAAAATTGCGTAAATATAGTAAGCTGCCTTTTGATGTCCATTTAATGGTAACTAACCCAGATGATTTAATAAAAGATTTCGCGGAAAGTGGTGCTGATATAATTACTGTACATGCTGAAGCAGTAGTCCATTTGGATAGAACTATTAATTATATTAAATCTCTGGGTAAAAAAGCTGGTGTGTCTCTGGTTCCTTCAACTCCACCATCTATGCTTGACTATATATTAAATGAATTAGATTTAGTTCTGGTTATGACAGTTAACCCAGGATTTGGTGGACAGAAGTTTTTAAATTCACAATTAAAGAAGATAGAGATAATTAAAACTGCAATTGATGCTACTGGTAAAAATATCGATTTAGAAGTAGATGGCGGTATAAATGAGAAAACAGCAAAATTGGCTATTGCTGCCGGTGCCAATGTCTTAGTTGCAGGATCAGCTAGCTTTGCTGGTGGCTGTGAACAGTATCAGAACAATATCGCCAAACTAAGAAATTCAAATCACTAGGAAAAATTTTCCACATCGCTTGAAATGATAAACATTTTTGCCTAGTTAAATCCTCCTATTTTCAAACGCGATAACTAAACCTACCTATTACCCATATCTTTTTTATAGAATTATCCGAACAGTAAAGTGCTGATAGTTATAAAAAAAACAACCCAAGATGTCATCCCCGCCTTGTGCGGGGATCTCAGGCTCAATGCTAAAGCATTGCTGTTCTGCCCTACTGTGTGGCTAGATCCCCGCACAAGGCGGGGATGACATGTCTTGGCTCCTCTCACTGTAATAGGTAGCTACTAAAGTGGGAGATGGTGAGTTTATTGCTATACTTGGCACAGATGTTGCTGATAACACTATTGGTAATATTATTTACAGATATTTATGAATTTAGAACCAAGCAATATTTTAACTCTACAGAATTTATATACCGGTTCGCTAGCGACTGGCGCTGCGAGTAATATTGCTGCTGCGACTAATCAAAATTTTTCTAATCAGCTGAATGATATTCAGACAAACGCTAATAACTCTTATAATGCATATACTAATAATAATAATTTAAGCTATAGTAATAGTTTACAGGCTTCAAACGATTATAATCAGACATCAAATTATTATAATAATTATTCAAATAATGTTAATAATACACATGTAAACAGTAATAATAGTAGCAGTAATAATTCAGCTAATAACCAAACAACCTCAACAAATAATTCAACTAACACTAGTTCATCTAGCACTAGTTCAGTTAATAACAGCCAAAATAGAAATTCTAGCTCGCAAACTACATCATCTATATCCAGACAATTATATGCGATATTAGCACAGTTGGGTGTAGTGGCTAATGCAGTACCAGCAAACAACAATAATACTATAAATAATAGCGTTAATACTCCAGCTAGCAGTGGTCAGCAAACTGGTGCTCTAACAGAAGATGACATAAATCATCTTGGTAAAGTAATACAGGTTTTGCAGAGTTATTTGGTTAATAATAGCGGTACTGCAACTCAACAAAATACTACAGATACGCCAGTAAGCCCGCAGTTAATTAGTCAAGCTGTCAATAATGCTGTTACTAATTTGCAAGCAAATGCTGGTCCAAATGGCACAGTTGATATAAGTCAGTTAGGTGCTAGTTTGTTACAAGCGCTTGGTAATTTAGCACAACTATTGCCGAAGCAGGCAAGTAATGGCCAGGCTGTACCAACTACTACTGAGGCAACAATTATAAATCCGGCTGGCGCGTTGCCTATAACCTCACTGCAGGGTGCTTCGCAAGCTTTAAAATCTGCTAAAAGCAAATTACAGTCACCAACTGTAAGTGCCCAGGATTTAAAATTATCACCACTGGCAACTTTACCAGTTGGTAATAATATTACTTCAGTAAATAACTTAGGGAATAATTTATTAAACAGCCAGACCAAGCAGTCTTTATTTAGTTTTTCAAATCAGATGGCACAAAATCCTCAGAGTTTTATGCCTAACCATAGCAATGCCACAGATGCCAAGGCTATAACTCCACAGCCAATTATTAGCAATATTGCAGCGAGTGTTGCTGGGACGACTAGCAGTGCGCTTGGTAATAGTTTAGGTAGTCAGGCTAGCTCTTTGATAGACAAAATACAAGGAGTTAGTTCTACATCTGGTCAGGGTACACTTAGTTTTGCTGATAGTATTGCCCAGGAATATGGTTCAATCGGTGGTAATCTAACAGGCAGTGCCAGTGATAACATATCTAGTTTCCAAAAGTTTATTGGTACCGGCCAAGATTATAGCCAGAGTACTACAACTAATAGATTCTCAGATAGTGATAGTGTAATGGCGCAGATAAAGTTTGGTCTAAATAACACATCAAATAATGATAGTGACCGTACTGTTAGTGTTCAACTTAGTCCAAAAGAACTTGGTAATATTGATGTTCACATGAAGACAAGTTCTGATGGTAAAACGCATGTAACTATTATGGCTGAAAAAACTGATACCTTAAATCTATTACAGAAGGAATCTACTTCGCTCAAGGGTATGCTGCAGGATGCTTTAAAAACTGATTCAAGTAATTTAAGTTTTAACTTCCAAGATAGTAGTTCAGGCCAATCTGGCCAGGGTAATTATTATAATAATGCGGGTTATAACAATAATTTAACTAATGATAGTGAAACAACTGATATAGCACCAATCCTAGCTAATTATAGCCAGTCTTTGTTAGTACAACAGGGATTGGATATAAGGGTTTAATTTAGGTACTAGTTGAAATAGGAGAAAATTTTATGTCATCAATTAATACTAATACTCCAACAACAGGAACAGTTCCAACAACTGGTACTTCAAATAATTCAGGGTCTGCTAATCCTACAGTAAATGGGACATTAGCACAAACAACCTCTCAAACTGCTCAGGATGCCCAGTTGCTAGGTGGTAATTTCAATGATTTTTTACAAATGTTCATTGCTCAGATAAAAAATCAAGATCCATTGGCGCCAATGACTGCTACTGATTTTACTAATAGTTTAGCAGCTTTGTCGTCGGTAGAGCAGGGGGTAAACACCAATACAAACCTGGAGAATATTACAAGTTTGCTACAGAATAATAGCAATTTTGGCAGCCCGGTTTCATATTTGGGTAAAGAAGTGCAGTATCAAAGCAGCCAGATTACTTCTGATGGTACTGACCCAGTACAGTTCTTCTATAATTTATCGGCTAGTCCCAGCAGTCCAATTAACGTAGTAGTTACGGACCAGTCTGGTAATACAGTATATAGTGGCACAGGTACAACTACCGTGGGCTTAAATACAATGGTTTGGGATGGTCAAGATAGTGTTGGTAATACTGTGGCTGCAGGTAATTATAATGTTGCAGTTAGTTATGTAGATAGTAAGTCTGGTCAGACTGTGCAGGTTCCGACATCGTCTATGGGTATTGTGAATGAGGCTTCATTCCAGAATGGCCAGGTAGAGTTGCTGGTAAATGGTAATACAATACCAACAAGTAGTGTGTTAGCAGTTATTAATACACAGAATAGTGGAACATCAACGAGTTCATCAAGTAACCCGTTGAGTAGTTTATTAGGTAATTAGAATTTTGCTCTTTGATAGGAACGCATCCTTGAAAGACAAGTAGTTTGGTCTGTAACTAATATTAACGGTATTGAATACAGGCTATTAAAATTAAGTAGGTAATTTAAATTAGGGAGTAATCTTATGGGTTTGGCAGAATCGCTAAATACTTCGGTAACAGGTTTAACTGCACAAAGTGATGCAACCAGTGTTATTTCAAATAACATCGCGAATGCAAACACAATTGGTTATAAACAAGTTGAATCAACTTTTTATTCGTTAGTAACAGATACCGGTGCAGCTAGTGGTTATTCCAGTGGTGGTGTTAATATGAGGCCGGAGAACCTTATTGATCAACAAGGTCTGATAGAATCTACAGGTCAGGCAACTGATTTGGCTATTTCAGGCAATGGTTTTTTTCCTGTAACGAACCCATCTGGGGCTTTATATTTTACCAGAAGTGGTAGTTTCACAGTAAATGATTCAGGACAATTGGTAAACTCTAACGGATATACCCTTCAAGGGTGGGCATTAGATCCCAATGGTGATTTACCAGGACAAGGTACCAATCCTAATACTACCTCAGCAGATTCATTGAGCAGCTTGTCAGCGGTGTCAACTGCTGCTGTTAGTGGAACAGCTACTGCCACTACTACAGTATCATTGATAATGAACCTGAACGCTGGCCAGAGTACATTTCAAGGTGCTACTGCAACACTAGCACCTCAATCAACAGCAAATGTAACGAATGGTGAAAATGATATTATAGTGCCAGCTGCAGGTATGGAACAAGGGGATGCCATACAGTTTGTATCCAACAGCCTTAAATCAACCTTTACCTATGGTGGTTTTGCTAAAAGTTATCAGGTCGCAAATGGTATCATGGGTTCTAGTACTACAGGAGGGATTTTTAATAGCGGTGTGTCAAATGGTAATGAATTTCAAATAACTACCGCAGCGTCTGGAACCTCTACTTTTACCTATGAAGCTACTTCACCTAGTACTGCTTCAGGCCAGTTTAATAGTTTAAGTACACTTGCTACTGCTATTGATAGTGTTACAGGATTAACTGCTAGGGTTTCTAATGGGGTACTTTATGTTTCAGCAGCTAATGGAAATGATGCTATAACTTTTACTGATGTTTCAAATAGTGGCCTTACTGCAAATCTAGGCTTTAGTAATGTTTTAGCATCAGCATCTGGAGTTAACCGGTTTAACACACTGGCGGGGTTAAGCACAGAAGTAAATGGGCAGGCCCAAATTGCTTCAAAAGTAATAAACCCTACTGCTAGTTCAACTTTACAAATTTATGGTGCTGATCCAACCCAAACTCTTATTGTAAATAAAATACAAAATACAGTTACGGCACAACCTTTATCAGCTGAGAATGGTGATAATAGCTCAACCGGTCTAATAGTGCCGGTACAAGGTACAGCAATGGCAACTGGGCAAGCATTTTCCCTTATTGATGGTGCAGGCCATACTGTAACGGCAACATACGGTGGCTTTGCTACCAGTTTGGATATAGATACGGCTAATAGTGGTGCTGGTATTTATGGTGCTACTACTCCAACTACTGCTTTCACACCAAGTGGAAGTGCTCCTTTGCTTGCTAATGGAGATACACTAACTGTTAATGATGGTACAAGTACATATACTTTTAGATTTGAAACATCTCCCACTAATGATTATGACTTTAATAGTTTATCTACTTTGGCTGCAGCGATGAATAATGCTACCGATAACGTTCTTCCCGGTGGTGCTAGTGGTTCTAGTGGTAAATTAAGTGCTAAAATAGAAAATGGTAAACTTTATGTTGGGGCAATTGCCCAAAATATAGGGTTAACTTTCTCTGGTAGTGGAGGTAGTACACTAGCAGCACAAATTGGTTTAACTACTTTTGCTGCACCTGGTGCTACAGTATTTAACAGTTTAGCTCAGTTAAATACTGTATTATCGGTGGGCAGTCATTTTTCTGGAGTAATTAACAATTCAAGTGCTAATAGCTCATTAACAATAACTAATGCTACTAGTGCTGATCCTATTTCGATAAGTACAGCTTCGAGCACTGATGATGATTTAGTAGCTGAGTTAGGATTAGCCAATGATAGTCAGGTTGGTGTTGGCTTTTTTTCTGAGTTTAATCTAGCGAGTGTTGTACCAGCAGCTAGTAGTTCTGGAGTTATACCGGAATCATATGATCCAACAAACAATCAAGAAAATATGGCTGGTGGCAAAGTAGAAGCTCAATTTACCCGTAACGTTTCAGTGTATGATGCACTTGGTGATGCCCATACTATGCAAGTGGGATTTTTAAAAATCGGAACTAATAAATGGGCAGCAGAAGTTTATTCAGTTAACCAGTCTGATGTATCGGGAGCAAATGATGGTCAGGTAGCAGCAGGCGATATAACATTTAAGGGTGATGGTACTTTATCGAGTCTAGATAGTGGTCTTTTAGATCCAGTTCCTATTAGTTGGACTACTGGAGCTACGCCAAGTGATGTTACTTTTCAATGGGGAAGCGCAGGTACTACTAGTGGTCTAAGTCAGTTTGATGCTGCTTATAATGTTGATTCTGTGACTCAAAATGGTGTTGCAGCAGGTCAGTTTAATGGCGTAACTATTGATTCAAATGGATTCGTAATCGCGAATTTTAGTAATGGTGAAACTAGGGATATTTATCGGTTGCCTATCGCTGTGTTCCAGGCACCTGATAGTTTGCAGCCTATATCTGGTAGCGTGTTTGCGACAACGCAAACATCTGGTGAAGCCAACCTTAAGCAGTCTGGCAGCGGAGGAGCCGGCCAGATAATCAGCGGATCGCTTGAAGGTTCAACCACTGATGTATCCACCCAGTTAACTAACCTGATTAGTGTTCAGGCGATATATAATGGTGATGCTACTAGTATTTCGGTAATAAGGTCGATGCTAGACGAGTTAACCAAGCAGTTAGGTGGGTAATTAGATTAATAAGCTCCTTTAGCATATGTTTATTTATACAATTAACCTCCCTTAACTGTATAAATTACCTAAATATGTGCTATATGTTAGGCCACTTTATAAGAGTTTAGCTAAAGTAATTTAGCGGATCTCTGAAAAAGTGGCCTTTTTTATTGCTATTAGTGATATGAGCCAATATATATTGGCTTCTAAACGGTTCTAAGTTTAAGTTGTATGAGGAGAATTATGTTTTCAGGTATAGCCAAAAAAATTTTTGGTACTGTTAACGAGCGTATTGTTAGATCAATGCAGCCGATTATTGATGACGTAAACGCCTTAGAACCAGAGATAACCAAACTTACTGATGGTGCGCTGAAAGGGAAAACTGAATTTTTCCGTAAAAGGTTAAAAGATGGTGAATCCCTGGATGATATTTTACCAGAAGCCTTTGCTGTGGTTCGAGAAGCTTCACGACGTGTTTTAGGTATGCGTCATTTTGATGTCCAATTGGTTGGTGGTATTACACTTCATCGTGGTAAAATTTCTGAAATGAAAACCGGTGAAGGTAAAACCCTGGTAGCTACTTTAGCGGTATATCTTAATGCGCTTGAGAGCAAAGGTGTCCACGTGGTAACAGTAAACGATTATCTTGCCAGCCGTGACTCAGAATGGATGGGTAAAATCTATCGTTTTCTTGGTCTTTCAGTTGGTTGTATTGTCCATGGGTTGGACGATGAAGAACGCCGTGCAGCCTATGCTGCTGATGTAACTTATGGCACAAATAACGAATTTGGTTTTGATTACCTGCGCGATAACATGAAATATGCCCGTACAGAAATGTGTCAGCGTAAATTTAATTATGCCATAGTTGACGAAGTTGATTCAATTTTGATTGATGAAGCAAGGACCCCTCTGATCATTTCCGGTCCAGCGGAAAACAGTTCAGAGCTGTATTATAGTGTGGATAAAGTAGTGTCGATGCTGGCGAAAACTGATTATGAAATTGATGAGAAATCAAAATCTGCCGTGCTGACTGAAGAAGGTGCAATTAACGTAGAAAAATTCTTGCAGCAGGAAGGCTTACTGGAAAAAGGTGCTAATTTATACGATCTTGGTTCAATCGTCCTTGTACATCACGTAAACCAAGCACTTAAAGCCCAAAAATTATTTTTCCGTGATACTGATTATATGATCAAAGATGGCGAAGTAATGATCATAGATGAGTTTACTGGTCGGATGATGGAAGGCAGGCGCTATTCTGATGGCTTGCATCAGGCGCTGGAAGCTAAAGAAAAAGTTAAAGTCAGGAATGAAAACCAGACTTTAGCTTCAATTACTTTCCAGAATTATTTCCGTCTTTATCCAAAGCTAGCTGGTATGACTGGCACGGCTATGACTGAAGCTTCTGAGTTTATGGATATTTATAAGCTTGAAGTAATAGAAATTCCACCTAACCGTAGTGTTAGCCGTACTGATGAAGAAGATGAAATTTATCGTACTGCTCAGGAAAAATATATTGCGATTGTTAAAGAAATCACTCAATGTCATAAAATTGGTCAACCTATTTTGGTTGGTACTATAAGCATTGAGAAATCCGAGTTATTATCTGATATGCTGCGTCAGAAAAAGATTACTCATAAAGTATTAAATGCCAAACACCATGAAAAAGAAGCCCATATTATAGCTCAGGCTGGGCGTCTCGGTGCTGTAACTATCGCAACTAATATGGCTGGTCGGGGTACTGACATAATGTTGGGCGGTAATCCTGAAATGATGCTGGCTGATGAGTTGGCTAAACTTGGTAAGGCTACTGAAGATCAGATTAAGAATCTTAAAATTAAGGTAACCAAAAAGAGTGAGGAAGATAAAAAGAAAGTTATCGCCGCTGGCGGTCTTTATGTACTTGGCACAGAGCGCCACGAAAGCAGGCGCATAGATAACCAGCTCAGGGGCCGTTCAGGGCGCCAGGGTGATCCAGGAAAATCCAAGTTCTTTATTTCACTTGGTGATGATTTAATGCGTATATTTGGTTCTGATAAAATTAGCGGAATGTTGCAGCGCTTGGGTCTTAAAGATGGTGAATCGATCACCCATCCATGGATCAGTCGAGCGATTGAAAAAGCGCAGGAACGGGTGGAACAGCATAACTTTGAAATCCGTAAAAACCTGCTCAAATTCGATGATGTAATGAATGAGCAGCGTAAAGTTATATATGAGCAACGTTTGGAGTTTATGGATATTGAAGATGTATCTAAAACATTGCGTGATATGCGTGATGATGTTGCTGAAGCATTAGTTAACTCTTGCATACCATCTAAATCTTTCCCTGAAGAGTGGGACGTGACAGCCTTGGAAAAAGAATTATTCAGGGTTTATGGTATCCATGTCCCGGTTAGTAATTGGGCAAAAGAAGAAGGCATAGCCGATCCTGAAATTCTAGAACGTATAGATAAAGAAATTGATAAATTATTCGATGGCAAAGAACAAAAATACGGTAAAGACATGGTTCGCTATGTTGAAAAACGTATATTGCTCTTTACCTTGGATCAATTATGGAAAGATCATTTACTGTCGCTGGATCACCTACGCCAGGGTATTGGTCTTAGGGCTTATGGTCAAAAGGATCCGCTCAACGAGTACAAACGTGAAGCTTTCCAGACATTTGAAGCTATGCTGGTTGGCATGAAGGAAGTGGTTACTAATCGTTTATCTCATATGGAATTAAACGTCCAGGAGCAAAACAAAGACACGATCTCAAAACAATTTAGGGCCACTGAGCCAAAAAAAATGTTGGAAAGCCGTGTAGATCCAGCATTGGATCTTGAGGCAAGAGCGCCAAAGCTTTCAACACCAAGGCGCAAAATTTCTCCAGACCGCCGTCACCCAACTAATCCTGAAACTTGGGGGAAAGTCTCGAGAAATGAAAACTGCCCATGCGGCTCAGGCAAAAAATTCAAACAATGCCATGGCAAGATTGGGGATTAGGGTTATAAAATTTTGTTATTTTTAATTTACCCTTATGTTGCTGCTACGAGAAATATGGCTTTGTTGTCTGGAGCAGCTGGTTAACACATTACTAGGGTCATTCACATAAGCTTGAAGTTTAGGTGCTCTGGTAGGCGGAACCATTTTATCAGCAGCAGGGTCTTTGAGTGAAGATAATCTTTTCTGGTTATCTATATGTTCTTGGCAAGAGCTACGAATGATTGGCTCAACACTCTTATGCCATAATTTTTCGCTACTTGAAAAAAAACCACGACTTTTAATTATAAGGGTTAATTTGTCACCTGGCTTGGTTTTTTCAAATATACCTTCTTGTGCTGGAAATAAATTATCCGAAATAGTCTTAGCAGTTTCTTCTGGTTTATGTAGTAGAAATATACTGTCAGTTTTTGTAAATTTGCAATTTTTACCAACATAATTTGTAATATGTTTAATCAGATATTTTTTTAATGTTTTTTCTGTATCTTTTGTAAGATCTTTTGGTAATTTTTCTTTTAATTTTTGTATTACTTCCCCAGCTATTTTATCGATTTGTACTTTTTCAAAATTACCTTTAAATTCATTAACTTTCTTAGCTATATAGTAGGCATTGGTAACTGCAAATTCGTATTTAAAATTAGGTTTTGTTTGGGTTTCTTTGTCTGTTATATATGGACGCATCACATCTAAGATTAATGACATCGTTGTTGAGATTTTATGATTTTTTCTAGCATCATCACTGGTTAACATCGAGGAAATGGAACCATGTATTATTTCATCCATAGTCTGTGATCGTGTGCCATAAATAGGTTGTAGGGACTTTACATAAGCAATTAATTTTTCTTGATGTTTAACCCTACTTCTCGGTATTAATGGTTCTGAAACCTCCTTTTTTAAAGCTTCTGCTTTTAGGAAATCTGTTTTTTTAACAGTTGTCTTACCCCTTTCCTTAAGAATAGCTTCAAAGAAGGCAAATCTAAATTCTACGTCAGCTATAGCTCTTATATCTATAGGATTTGATTGGCCTTTTATTGCTTTCTTTATTTCTCCATAGAAATTATTTATATTTCTAATTTGTATGTCGTTTAACTGAGAAACTTTATACCTACCTTTATTCTTTCTAAAATCACTTATTTTATTTAGTTTCTTTATGGCATCATCTGTGGCGGTAAGGTTGTTATTATTTAATAATTTTCTTTCAGAAATATATAATATGGTATCAAAATTTTGTGGATTTCTAAGTTCCTTTGTCTTTCCAACTTTATCAATATTAGATTCCACTAAGTGATTTACTATTATTTTATAAAATTTTTGGATTTTATTTAAATCCTTCGTAGCTATAACATTTTCTTCAACTTTATCTTTTTGAAGTATACCTATATAGACAGACGTAAGGTTATGAATGTTTTTTTGAAGATTGGGATCCTTGGTTTTATCAAATTCTTGATTTAGTAGATTTATTGTTTTTGTATAAAAACTATCAATTCTGTCAAAGTTATTGGTAGGTACTATTACTTTTCTAAAGAAATTATCAATTTTATCGAAATTTTTTGTAGAGAAAATATTATCTTCAATAATCTTTATACAATGTTGATAGCTTTTCTCGAGATATTGCTTTTTTTCTTTAAAACTATTGTTAGTTTTATCAATGGTTTTGCTTAATTGCTCTGTAACTTGTGTAAAGAAATCTACGATCCTATTAGAATCTTTTGTAGCAAGGATGTTATCCTCAATACTCTTTAGTCTTTCAATAATTTTTTCAAATTTATCATCATCTAGTTTTAAATCTCGTATACGATCAACAAGTGATGTTTTTTTAATTCTAAGAAGTGCAGATGGATCTTGAAGGATTTCATCCTGAAAACTTTGGTTATTCAATGAACCTGCTAAGTTTATAATTTTTTCTTCATTAGAAGCAACATCCCCGTTAAAACTCCAGTTGTAAATTCTTCTATTTCTATTACCAAGCGCATGTTCAGAGAGCCTTTCAACTAGACTAAAGTACTCTGAAACTAAAGGGGCTTTTATCAATGCTTTTTTTGCTATAATACTTTTTACCCCTCCGCTCTTTTTTATCCAGTTGTTCCTTAAATTTAGTAGCCTTTTTTTCTGTCCTCCGGCCTCCATATCCCTAGAACGGACTCTGGCTTTTCTAGCATCTTCTTCATTTATCTGGATACGAGGTTTTAGTATTTGTTGTTGGTATAATTCTAGATTCATTAGAGATTTTTCTTCTTCCTGTGTAAGTGTAAGATTTTTCTCATTAAGCTTCTGAATAATATTGCTAAATAGAAAGAATTCTTTGGATTTAATCTCTCTTAAATCAATTTTTTGACGATCTCTGCCCCGAATTTGATAAAATAATATACCTTGGTCTAATTGATCTAAGAAAAACACTAGTGTTCTGTAAGCAATCTCTCCTTTTTTTGGAGGTTTTGATATTAATTTGAAGCTAACCTTATCATCTGATTCATAAAGCTCTGGTTGATTGGTATCATCTTTATCTTCTGAAACTTCAACAACACTACTTTCATTATCTGGGGTGTTTATAGAAGTATCTTGTTCTGGAAGTTTTGTTTCACTGGATCCAGACGATCCTGTGGGTGAATCTGTGCTACGTGTATTAATATCAGACGATATTTGGCTAGATTCAATGCTTGTGCTAAATGTTTTTTCTTCTGCAACTTTAGCAAGTATCCCTAAATTGCTAGGAGATAAATTAGGGTTGGTATGAGTAGAATTATTACTTGTTGGACTTTTATCCGATTCTACATGACGTTGAGAATGTTGTAAGTCAGCATGTTTAACTTGAGTCTTTATGTTTTTGGGAATGACATCGCTTATAATCTTATTAAATAACTCCCTATCCTTTTTAATGTTTAATCCTTTTGAAGTTATTTCGAATATATATTTATGATTTTCCAATAATTTATCTAAGATAGTCTGAGATATTTGAGGTGCTGAAGCTATTAAATCAGTAGGTTGTATTCTTAATTCTTGTATTCTCTCAGACAAGGATTTTACTAAAGTAGCAAGAATATATTTAGTTAAATTTAGTTTCTGATATTTTCTATTTTGATTTATAGAAACATCTATTTCTTGAGTTATATTAAGTTCAAGCCTGGAAACAGCCCTAGAATATTTATAATTCCTGACCATTCCTGCTGTCTTCGCATCACGATAGGATTGTTGTCCTTTTCCACCACTCATCTTCAATACCTAATATGTTAAGATATTCATTATATTATCATATATTTATTGTATCATTTTAAAATAAAAGATTTGTTACAATATAAAAATATGTCCAATTATTAATTGGTTTATATAGATACAAAGCAATCTAAAGAGGGAAAACTGTCATGATTTATCACAGGTACTGCGGGCTAAGGTTCTCTGGGTGGATCCATCAATCCCCAATATAACCGGTCAATCTCGCTATAGCACTTATCCCCGCTAAAGCATTGTTGGTAGATTTGGTAGGAATTTTGGCCGAATTGCCCTAAGTTTTTCTTATCTAATTTCCTTAATATATCTATAAATCTATCCGGATCTTCTAGCATGAAAATATAGCCATTATAGCCGTTAACTACCACTTCAGGTAATGATGACCGGTTGCTTACCAATAGGGCTTTGCTATTACGCATAGCTTCCAATGCGGTTAGGGAGAAGCCTTCCCATTTTGATGGGATGGCTACAATATCCAGGTTCTTTAAATAATTGTCGATATTTTTAGGATCTACCCAGCCAAGGCAATGTATATTGGGTAAATGGTATTTAGATTCCAGCTCATCAGTACTTACCCCGATTATATATATAGCCATATCTTCACGTTGGCATTTTACAAAATTACTAAGTAAAAAATCCAGGCCTTTTGCCGAGGAAAACCGGCCGATAAAACCAATATTTATTTTGTTCGGATCAATATTATAAGGCTGTTTATTGCTGGTCTTAGCATTCCTGACGCTGGTATAGATAAGATAATTGCTTTTGCCAGTAACTTGATATTTATGAGCAATACTATGTTCATGCAATGATATATTTATTATGGCATCAGTGCGTTTTGCTAGAAATTTTTCTACCATTACATAAATAGATTTTTTATACCATGCGACTTCCTGCTTAAAAGACCAGCCATGGGCACAAAATACTATGGATATTGGTGTGCCATCCTGTTTATATAGTTTAAAAATACGGCCATATACGCCAGGAAATGTGCTATGAAGGTGAATGATATCTGGATCAATTTGTGCAATAATTTTTTTGATATTACTGGCAATTTTAAGAAATTTGATTGGGTTTCTTGAACTAAAATAATTATGCATTATTGCCGGAACTTCGCCCTCAATGATATTAGATTGGTTCTTTGAATAAATCAGGTGTACCCCAGAAAAATTCCCCGAACTTGCCTGGTATTCAATCAGTTCTTTCACATAGTTACCAACGCCACCTAGCCAGGCTTCAGTTATATGAACGATTTTGAGTGGTTTATTGTTTTGCATAGTAATGTATTTCTTACTTTTCAATTGCGATCATTCAGCACAGTAGGAAGTTGAAAATATTATAAATGTAGAGCTGAGGTGGCCTCTTTCCCCCTAGAGGGCTACCTACTACCCACATTTTTCTTTATGGAATTATAGGAGCAGTAAAGTGCTAAAGTTATAGATAAAAGAGTAACCTAAAATGTCATCCCCGCTTTATGCGGGGATCTAGAGCCACAAAATAGTGCCTAACAGCAATGTTGCGGTTTGGAGCCTGAGATCCCCGCACAAGGCGGGGATGACATCGTGGGGTGCTTTTTCCTATAACTACCTACTCTTTACTCCTCCTTATAATTTTATAATAAAAATGTGGGTAATAGGTAACCCCTAAAGGGGGAATGGATTACTCCATCAACAACCTATCAACCTTCCTACCATTCTTAATATGCTGTTCAATTATTTCATCTATATCCTGCTTATTGTGATAGCTATACCATATGCCTTCCGGATAGATAACCATGGTTGGACCTTCAGCACAACGATTTAAACAGCCAGCAGAATTAACCCGTATTTTGGAAGATTTAAGCTTTTTTACTTGATCTTTCATATAATCGCGTAAGCCGACTGCTCCTTTCTCAGCGCAGCTCTCCCGGCCATCATCTCGTAAATTAGTGCAACAGAAAATATGAATATCATAAAACAGGTCGCTCATAAACCAGCCGCTTCAATTAGGATTTTAGTATATTCAGTTTTAGGCTTACTGAAAATATCAGAAGTTGACCCAGATTCAATAATATCGCCATCTTTCATCACAATAATTTTATGGCTGACGGCGCGGATCACACGCAAATCATGGCTGATAAATATATAGGATAATTTATGTTGTTCCTGCAGGGATAATAATAAATCAACAATTTGTGACTGAACGGTTAAATCAAGGGCCGAAGTTGGCTCATCCAGTATGATTAATTTGGGCCTTAGCACCATAGCGCGGGCAATGGCGACGCGTTGTCTCTGGCCACCGCTGAATTCATGTGGGTATCTTTCCTTTAAGCTACTATCCAGGCCAACTTCTAACAAAGCTTCTGAAATAATATTATCTTTTTCCTTACGGGATTTAGATTTAAAATGGGCATTTAATCCTTCACCGACAATCTGGCCAATAGACATACGTGGGTTTAAACTGGCAAATGGGTCTTGGAAAACAATCTGAATGTCTTTCCGAAGAGGCCTGATTTCACTATTAGTCATTTTATCTAGACGTGTACCATTAAAATCAACTTCCCCCTGACTTTTTACCAAACGCAGTATTGCCATTGCTAAGGTGGATTTACCAGAACCACTTTCCCCCACAATACCAAGCGTTTCACCTTGCTTTAAATTAAAGTTGGCAGATTTTACTGCATCTAAAACAGTCAGTGACTTACCAAAAAAACTACTGGTTAAAGTAAAAGATACTTTTAAATTTTTCACAAGGGCAATCATTGGCGCGTCTTTATTTATTTCTATCGGCTTGCCTTTGGGCGCTGAAGCAATAAGTTGCTTGGTATATTCATGTTTAGGTTGGTTGAAAATAGTTTGGGTTTTGCCCTGCTCAACGATTTTACCATCTTTCATTACACAGACTTTATCCGCCACCCTTTTTACAATAGTCAAATCATGAGTGATTAGTAAAATAGACATTTTCCTTTCTGCCTGTAACTTCTTCAGTAAAGCCAGTATCTGGTTCTGCACAGTAACATCCAGCGCTGTGGTCGGCTCGTCAGCAATAAGCAGATCCGGGTCATTCGCCAGCGCCATAGCAATCATTACTCTTTGTCTTTGACCACCAGATAATTGATGTGGGTAAGCGTGTAAGCGATGTTTGAGGTTATCGAGTTCCACTAGTTCAAGCAATTCTTCACATTTAGCCAGTGCTTGCTTTTTTGACATTTTATTATGAATATAGAGTATTTCAGTGATTTGCTTTTCAATCGTATGCAGTGGGTTTAGCGAGGTAAGTGGTTCTTGAAAAACCATGGAAATTTTATTACCTCTGATTTTTTGCATATTTTTTTCGCTAAGGTTGATTAATTCCTGCGAACGGAATTTTATACTGCCGCTAGGGTGATATGCTTCAGGGTAGGGCAGTAGGCGTAATATAGATAAGGCAGTTACTGATTTGCCAGAACCGCTTTCGCCAACAATGGCCATAATCTGGCTGTCATCAATATCAAAAGAGATACCATCAATAGCCTTAATATCACCTTTTTCCCGATTTCTGAAGTAGACTGCTAGGTTTGTTACTGAAAGCATAAGAACCTCTATCGAAACTCGTTTTTGCTGGTGATTTCTTCGTCACCCGAACCTAAAAAATCCTCACGTACGATCAAAGTACGCTCCGGTTTTTTAGAACCGGGCTCCTATAAATCCCCTAGCCGAAACGAGTTTCGATAGAGGTTCTATAGATATCTTTTTTATACTAACAAATTTTGTAACTGACAATTATCACATAAATGTTATAATTCACATCTTAATTATGCTTTTTTCTAAGAGGAAGACTGTGTTTAAATATACAACTGGTCATACAAACCGTATAACGACTTTAGTCGTGGTATCTGCTATTTCGGCATGTATTATGTCTTGTAGCAGTGATAAAATAACAAACAAAGAGAATGCTGCAGATTATAGTAATAGGCGAGCCCCAGTTGAAAATCCTGGAGGTATAGCTTCACTACCATCAAGGCAGAATCAAATGGGTATGCCACCTGGATCTCCTAATATAATGGAATCGCCACCTCGTCCAGATAATCAATATAATCCTAGCCAACCATATGGTACAACGCTTCAGGATCCTATGGGCCAACAGCCAGATGGAATTATGCCTGATCATCAGGGGCAGGGACCAATGACCGGTGGTATGTATATGCCTCTACCAAAAAATTACAACAATGAGCCTGAAGTTGGGTTCGATGCAATGAAAGGCTACAAAAATAATGCACCAATTGATCCTTATCCTGTAAACCCGGCTAATAACCAGTATAATTCTAATCAGAATAATACTACCAATCAGGATCAGAAATCTGGTGGTATATTTAGTGGCATCAAGAATTTCTTTGGTGGCGGTTCATCATCCCAAAAACAACCTGACAATTCATATAATGGTGATATGAATGCTCCATCTTCCCAAGCTATGCCACCAATGCCGCCAGCTTTTCCAGATAGTAATATGCCACCAAATGGCCCAAATATGAATTCTCCTTATAATCAGAATAACCTACCTCCGCCTCCTGGTTACCCTCAGAATAATATTCAACCAAATGGCTCAAACTCGCCCTCTAACCAAAACAGTAACCTGCAGAAGCAATTTGAGCCTTTAGATTTAGAGGTTAAAGGTAATGGCCGGATAGATACTACCTCTATGTTCCCATTAGAACAATATACGCCTAAAGACGATGTTTCACAAAAACTAAGCCAGTATGAAAAGCTTAACACAGTACCAGAGAAACCGACTAATTTTAATAATCCTAGTCAGATAAAAGAAGGTATAGACCAATTGCAAAAAGACCAGACTGATGCGAATGCTAGAAAAGACGCTATACAAAAACAGCAGGATTCCAGCTCATCAAGCGATATTAACCTAAAACCAGTACCCATAGATGACAAAAGCGGCCAAGCTCCTGCTGGTAATAATACTAACTCACCCACTACTTTACCAAATACCACTGTAAATAATAGCCAGGACAATAATACGGGAAAACCAGACCTTAAAGTTGATAGCACTAATAATCCTACTGGTTCTGAACTATCCCCTCCAAAGTTACCTGATGGCGCCTTTACTGATGTACCATCTAGTCAGCCAGCGAAATAAATTATTTTGTAACACTATTGTAATAATCGTAGTGTAGAGTAATACTCTCAATTAATGTTATTAAGGCAATTTATGGCTAAAGAAAATCGCCAATCATCGTCTGATAATCTAGAAGAAAATAAAGATAATAACATTAGTGTATATCTAAGACCAGAATTGTTGCAGGAAATAGATAGGCTAGTATTAGATGTAAATAGTAGTGTAAAAAGGTCTAATATAGATTTATACCAAAGAGTAGAAGTCCATTCGATAATAGGCATACCACCTCATTCAGCCTCCTCTAGTTCATCAGCTGCAGGTTTGCCAACTATGGGAACAATGGGGCCATCAGGTACAAATTATCCAGTTTTTAGTCCAATTCTTACAGGAAGTTCAGCACATACATTTAGCCATCCAAGCTATTCGGTAGCAGGCAGCACTCTTGCAGGTATGCTATCAGGGGTTAGTCGTGCGCCTCATTCAGCCGTATCTAGTTTATCTGAAATTTCAGGAAGAAGGCCTAGAGGACAAGAACAAGATGTTAGACCTATGGGAGAGCGAGAATCGCATGTACCACATATACCGCATATACCGCATTCAGTATCACATATAGGAGGTCATTTAAGACTATCATATTCAGCATCAGAATCTGAGACGAAAATGCCTCAATTAGGTTCAAGTGGAGATGTTAGTTCTACAACAATCATTTTAGAAGAAAATAGCCCTATAGCACCACATATAATATCTGAGACGAAAATGCCTCAAGCATTAGGTTCAAGTGGTAATGTTGGTTCTAAAATGGATAATCATTCAGAAGAACAAAAGAGCCCTATTCAAACTACAAACTCATTAAATGGTCAGAAAAACTTTATTACTGTAGAAAACCATCCTGGTAATCTATTTCCAGGGTTGCCAGGTCTGATATCAGGGTTGAGTGATTACTTGATGTTTACCTATTCCGAGATATTTACCTATGCCGAAGTCGTTACATATAAATCAGGTAGTGAAATAAAAGAAGTAAGTAGTGAAATTAGTGAAATAGAAAAGATAAAAGAAATAAAACATATTAACAGAATATTAAATGCTAAATCAGAAACTGAATTTATGTCGAGTTTTACAGATTTAGCTAAATTTGGTTTAGAACCATCAGTTGAAACTATAAAAATAGATCTGCAAGAAAATGAAGCAAAATCCCTAGAAGTAAAAATTGAAAATGAACCTGTCTTTAAAAAACAGCTTGGTGTTTTAGTTAATGTTTTAGTTTCAATGGATTCAATGCCAGAACTAAGAAAAAAACTTATACAGTCGATAAATAGTACGCTTGGTGGCAGTCTTTTTGTATCCGAAAACATTATTAAACTAGAAACTTATGAGCAGTTAAAACAAGCAATAAATTCTAAATACAAAAAAATAGATGATGATAAGGTTAAAGCATTACTGGTAGAAGCTAGTAATAATATTGAGGATAACAATAAAGCTTATCCTGTCGATCTTTATGATTTAACTCAGGCGAGCCTTAGTGTGTGGCAGTTAATGGAAGGTAAATCTAAGACAGAGTTAGACGGACTAGTTAAATCTAGTACTACAAAATATCAAAGCCTAGGAGAAAAAGAGAAAGTAATTAAAAGTAAACGAAGAATTCAAGAATCAATTGGATTAATTACAATTCAAAATATTCAAGAATCAATTAAATTAATACTACAAACCGAGCGGGATAAATTATCTTTCAATTCTTTTGTTAATTGTGCTGCACAAGGCAATTTAGAAGGAGTTAAGAAAATTTATGATTCTGGCGCAGTAGATATTAATGCTGAATATCTTTTTTCTATTTCAACAGATGAAACAAAAATAATATATCACACTACCGCAATGCATGAAGCAGCAAAAAGTGGCAGTATAGAGTTGATGCAATATCTTCGAGACAAAGGTGCCAATATAGAAGATTTACAAGATAAACCAATCTTATGGTATGATCTAAGAGAAACTCCATTAGCTTGCGCTATAAAAGCTGGTAAAACCTCAGCTGCATTATGGTTAATTGAAAAAGGTGCCGATCCTGTATTGGAGCTTAGGAGCAGCATGTCACCAGTTTTTCTTGCAGTAGTTAATTCTAATATTGAAGTTTTGAAGGCATGTGAAACAAAAATCAATAATTTTAATGTTATTTTTAAGCAAGGAACTATGGTTGGTGTAAAAGTACCTGGTCGTTCAGGTAACCCTGACTTTAGTATGCTTGAACTTGCTTTAGAAAAAAAACTTCATGATGTTGTAGATTTTCTAACTTCACCAGATCATCAAAAATATGTAGATGAGCTTAGTAAGATTTCTGATAATGCTGTTATAACTTTACCTGGTCATCGAATAGTTCCTAGTTTTCTTGTTGATGTAAAAGAAACTAGAACCTTTAACTTATTATTAGAAAGAGGCATTTGTACACCTGAAAATATTGCTAAAACAGGAGGTCTGGCACTCTATAATGCAGTAAAAGATAGTAATATAGACCTAGTAGAAGGGCTAATTAGAAATGGTGCTAATAAAAGCATGCTTAACGTACTAGAATTTCCTATTTATGCAGTGAAAGCAGCTAGTACTCTTAATTTTCTGCTAGCAAATGGTGTTTGCACAATTGGGAATATTAATAATAAAGATCCAAAAACTGGAGATACGGCACTCCATAACGCAGTAAATAGTGGTAATTCAGAGTTAGTAGACGCACTAGTTAGAAACGGTGCTAATCCTAACATAAAAAATAATAATAGTATGACTGCCAATGCCACATTAAATCCAGAAATGCAAAAAATATTTAATGGTTTTTCTGATGAATTAATGACTGAGTTTTTAGATAGTTTCAATGCTGGTAATCGAGTTAAATCCAGAGAGATTCTTGCTAAAAAGGTTCTTGATCGTGGCTTAGATAAGCAATCTGCTCTATCAAAAGTAATTACAAAAATTGAAAAAGATGCAATTCAAGCAACAGCTTTTTGTCAAGCAGTGGTTTTTTTAGTTAGTCAAGGAGCAAAAATGTGTCTGGAAGATTGGGTAGAACTAGGAGCTGCTTTAGAAAGAAATGGCACTCCCAAAGAAGATAGGAAAGTTTTAACAAATCAAATTCAAGCTGCTGAAAAGGAATTCGATAAAAATAGAGCAGCCCAACCGGGTAGTATAGTTTCTAATGTTGCTAGCGTTATTCCGCTACTAGGTCCATTTGAATCTTTGTCTGGTGCTAGTAGAGCACAAGAGCATAGGCCGCAGCCCACACCGCACGACCATCAAGGCCGTCGAGGCTATCAGGGCTATCAAGGCCATGGGATTTAGACTAGGGTGTAATAATTAGGCTGAAAAACAAGAGCGTCCCACTCATTTACGCTTGACGTACAAAGGATATTATGCAATGATTAAAACATGAAGAAAGTAAAATCGCTCCAATATCGTGATAAGCGTTTACAAAAATTTGTCGATGGTTATAGGGTGCACGATTTTCATGCAATAGAGCGGCAGTTGCAAAAGCGTATTGGTATATTAGAAGATGCACAGAGTAAGGATGATTTAAGGCTATTGCCTAGCAATCATTTGGAAGCGCTTACCGGTGATAGGCGGGGTCAGTTTAGTATACGGATTAATAAGCAATGGCGATTATGTTTTGAATGGTCAGAAAGTAAAAATTGCCCATTTAATATTGAAGTAGTCGATTATCATTAGGAGTAAAGATTATGGACAAAAGGATTATTCATCCAATACACCCAGGCGAGATATTGGCTGATGAACTTAATGAATTAAATACTACGCCGACTGAGCTTGCAAGGGAATTGCATGTTCCTGCTAATAGGATTTCCCAACTTATAGCTGGTAAACGCGCTATGACTGCTGATACGGCGTTACGTCTTGAAAAATGGCTGGGTGTTAGTGCAGGATTTTGGATGAATTTACAGAAACGTTATGAACTAGACATAGCCAGAAAGGCTGCAAGAAAAATGCTTAAGACTATAAAGCCACTAAATGTTAATTATAATGAATTACACCCACAGGTGTAGTGAAATTGCCTGATGTCGTCTCACGCACAGCCGTCATAGCCATCTTTTAATACATCATCATTGCTAAGGTTATTTTTCATCTCGGATGAGATATCCATTTTAGCGATTACTTCCCATTGGTTTTTGATGGTACGTAAGTGGTTGATGATTTCATCACAGATTGATGTGCTCTCACTGGATTGCGCTTCGTTGATCATCTGGTCCATAGCGGCGTAGAAATTATTGAGGGCTTCAACCATTTCTTTATTAGCTGTCGGGTTAATATCAGAGCGCATAGTTCTAATTATTAGTGCAGTTTTATTAAGCATTTGAAAGCGTTTGTCATAATCTTTTATTATTAGAGCTTCTCTTGCCTGCTGGACATAACTAATGGCTACATAATACATCATCACGATCTGGTCAACATGGCTTAATGTTTCTAAAGCCTTATTGTATGCCTTATAATTACTTTGTTGCATGGCAATTCTCCTATTTATTTCGCCCTTATACCTTAAGGTAATTTAAAATTTAAGAACTCAATAATTGCAGTATCGAAGAAAGATTTTTATTACTCTGCGCCAGTACTGCTATTGCTGCATTTATTTGTAATTGTTCTTGGGCCAGCTTGGTAGATTCAGTGGCATAGTTGGTGTTTAATAATGAACTGCTGGCAGAATTTAGTATGTTTATTGTATTGGTATTATAACTTACAGCTGAATTAAATTGTGTTAAGCTGCCGTTAGCATTAGCGCTAAGAGCCTCAATATTATTAACAGCATTTCCTAATACATCCACTGCAGTTGCTGCATTGGTTTGGGTTGTAAGATTTAGGGTTTTAGTTACACCAGAGTCATTAGTATAAATATTAGAAGTATCAGCATTGCCCAGTGCTACACCAATAGTGTTAGTTGGTGAGCTACCTATCTGGAAGGTCAGGCTGGATTGTACATCAAAAACTGTGTTCAGGGCATCGGTAAGATTACTCTGCCCCTCAGTGGTGCTCAGATCTATTGAGGAAGCTGTCAAATTAGATAAGTTTAATTCCAACTTGTTATTATTTGTCGAATTGGCAAATATTAACACACCATCTCCTGGCGTAATTGTATTAGTGGCTGTATTAAACGCAGCACCATTGCCGCCTGTGGTATCAAAACCACCATCAGTACCGCCGCCAGATGCATTGTCAGTTAACTGAGCGTAATAAGTTGAACCGCCAATAGTGGTTGAAAGAGTGTTGGTAGCAGCATTGTAACTGAATGGCCCAATTGCACCCGCGCCTCCATCTGAACCAAAAGTGTCGCTGATAAAATTTATATCACCCTTGGCATTAGAACCTGTTGTAGCATTAAAGCTTTTAATACCGGCGAGTACTGTACCATCTGCAGCTGATACCGCATAATTACTGGCAGTTGGATCTACTTCACTAAGTACAATAGAACGGCTTTGCTCAATGGTATTAGAAGCCAGCTGAGTTTGAAAGCCCGCTGCAATATTATTTAGGTTAGTTGTAAATGTACCAGAATCAGCACCAGCTACGGTTATATCAGAACCACCCACAGTAAGGCTGAAACCATTATTGGTTGGAACACCAGAACCATCAACTGGTCCATTGGGATTGGTAAAAGTAATTACCTGGCCATTTTTTATCGTGTTACCTTTACTATTATATCCACCAGTACCAAATAGTGTAACTGCTTGTGAAGTATAGGTTGTGCCATTTATATCAACTGAGAATGCTACGGTATTTTGTGTGCCTGCCGTACTCAAACTGGCTGAAAAATTGCTGAATCCACCTTCTAAATTAGAATCCAGCGTAGAACTTGAAGGTGCTTCATTAGTCCCAGCAGTACCACTTGCAGAGCCGGAAATATTAACTGATGTATTTGCAATTGAGCTGCCACCAAATGTAATAGCTGAAATATTGCCACCATTATTGGTTAAATCAAAATTTACACTATTGGCACCAGTACCAAGGCCTGCTGCTGTAACCGTAACTGTGCCATTGCCATTATTAGTGTAGGTAAATTGTCTTACATTATTGCTGGTTGAGGCATCCGCTGCAGCAACAAACGCAGCAGCCACTGTGGTGGCGGTTGTTTGGCCTGAACCAAATGTAACATTGGTGCCACCAATATTTATTATAGCACCAGTGACAGCTCCTGCTACTGTAGCAAAATTTAATGTTGCGGTCGCAGCAGTTTTTCCTACGCTGGTAGCAGCAACGGTTGCAAATGGGGTGACGGTTGTCAGATTGCCAGCTGCGGTAGTGCCAGCT
>Ga0206814_10054_pt1 | contig 28596 bp, 26 predicted proteins | sample Alteio_BWOrgCont_90_FD_152850 | JGI IMG/M metagenome (GOLD analysis project Ga0206814, IMG submission 152850) | Enriched cells from forest soil in Barre Woods Harvard Forest LTER site, Petersham, Massachusetts, United States -... | ecosystem: Environmental > Terrestrial > Soil > Temperate forest >...
TTTATGCTAAGCGGAAGTCGTAGAGCATCTTTACGCTTGCCAAGTAATAATTGGATTATGCGTTTATCAAATATTTGAGTAAAGTATTTGAATAAGATTTTACTACTTAATATATCAATATTGTTGGCAAGTAATTTTTGTAAATGTGCAACGTTAATATATACTTCACTGAATAGTTCACTAATTTTTTTGCCCTTTACTACAGCACATACTGGTTGACGTCTTATGGCGCTGGTAATTTCTATACGTTCTAAATCATCTATTAATGATACCAGTGTCTCTGGTGTTAAAATATGTAATTTATCCCTTATACCAGTTGGAGTTTCAATTTTTTGAGTTTTTCTGGTTTTTTCTTTAGTTTGTGTAATAACTGCTTTTTTCTTACAAGCATTATATAAGTCACGCCATTGGAATTCAAGGTCATAAACAGAGCAAAAATCCTCATTCTCGAAGCCATCATGAGTATAGCCAAGTGGGTCATCCATAAATAGATAACGTAATTGGAATATAGATTTTTCTAATAGAGTTCTATCTGTGCCTTTATATATAACTGCAATATCACAATCATCACAGCAATAAATAGTGCCCTCATAGCCTTTGAATAAATCACTGACAACATTGACAGCAATTTTTAACTGATATTCGCTTTTATACTGGTCTTGTAATTGCGATAGATGATAATATAAAACATAATAACTCTCAGGTGCATCCTTAAGGTCAGTGATAGCATCCAAAAGTTTTGCTTCAGCTCCTTTAGTCTCTATATGCATTAGTGTTCCTCAGAGTGTTTTATATATTATAAAAAACCTATAAAACATAAAATGACAAGTAAAAAATATATTCCTATCCAGGTTCTTTGGTAAGAGCCTATTTATGTAGTATACACCTAAATAGTATAGATGGGAACAAACTCTAAAGGAAATTAGAATAACTAGCTGTTTTAGTAAGGATTTTACGCAGAGCCTTAAAAGATGGATTGATATGATACCATGCAATTTTATTAAATTATTATTAACTTTTAGTTAAATGTATACTAAGCCAATTTTTTGATACGGGCAGCAAGGCGGCTCACTTTACGAGAAGCCGCGTTTAGTTTTAAAACATTCTTGGTAACTCCGCGCATCAATTCAGATTGAGCAGTCTTTAATGCTTGTTGGGCAGCGGCCTTATCGCCTTTTGTAACTAACTCTTCTACTTTTTTAACACAAGACTTAATAATACTTCTGCGGCTGACATTAATTTTAGTGCGCCTTTTAGTTTTGCGAATAGCTTTTTCTGCGGATGTATGGTTAGCCATAAGTTTCCTTATATTTTAATAACTTAAATAAGTAAGGCGGACAAAATACACCAATATACTATAAGGTCAAGCGAAAAATCTAACAGATGATAGAAATCAGAAGTCAGAAGATGGAAATAAGAAGGTTATTTTAATATAGAACGACGACATACTTCGATACAATGCTATTAAGTTAAGGAAATTATTCAGCTAAATCAAAAGAAAAGGAAGCTGATATAAAGGGAAAAAACAACCCAGGATGTCATGTGTCACCGCCTTGTGCGGAACCTCATGCAAAGGGCTACAACGTTGCTGTTTTGTACTACTGTGTAGCTCTAGATCCCTGCACAAGGCGGGGATGACATCGTGGGTTGTTTATTTTATTTTCTGTCTTCTATTTTCTGGCATCTGTCTTTTGACTCTTGACTATCGTACTTACTGCAGCCAGAGCTGCCATATTTAATATTTCAGACACTTTGGCACCCATAGGTACGATTTGGACTGGTTTTTCTAAACCTACTAAAATTGGGCCTATTACTGTACCATTACCTAGTGCTGTAAGTAGTTTAGATGAAATATTGGCAGAGTGTAAGGCCGGCATTATCAATACGTTAGCTGGTTCTGTCAGTCTGGTGAACGGATATAATTTCATAAGTTCAGGACTTAACGCTACATCTGGTGACATTTCGCCATCATATTCAAAATCTACATTCATCCCGTCTAAAATCTCAACGGTATGGCGGATTTCAGTTGAGCGTTTACGTGTGAAACTACCAAAATTTGAAAATGACATAAGAGCAACTCTTGGCGTATAGCCCATTTCTCTGACAATATTTGCAGTTTGGATGGTAATATGCGCCAGTTCATGAGGGGTTGGCAATTCATTTACTGTGGTATCTGATATAAATACAGTTTTGCCTTTTGAGATAAAAATAGTCATGCCTAGTAGTATTTTATCTTTATCAACACAGACAACTTGCTGCACATGTTCTAAAGAATCATAATAATTACGGGTGAGGCCGGTGATCATAGCATCGCCATCACCGCATTGGACCATACATGCTGCAAAGACGTTCCTATCGTTTTTAACCATTCTTACACAATCGCGGTATAGATAACCTTTACGCTGTAATTTTTTATATAAGAAATCTATATAGATTTCATTTTTATTAGTTTTATTAGCTTTAGCAGCATTATGAATTTCAATACCTTCAGGACTAATGCCAAGCTCAGCCATTTTCTTTATAATTTTTTCCTCACGGCCAACTAATTTAGGAGTACCGTAACCTTGGCTACGCCATAAAGATGCCGCACGAATAACCTTTTCTTCTTCACCTTCTGAGAAGACAATACTTCTAGGGTTAGCTTGAACCATGTCATATAGTAAGTTAAGAGTATTAGCGCTAGGATTTAACCTGGCAGCTAGATCCCTTTTATAAGCTTCAAAATCTGTTATTGGCACTTGTGCTACGCCGCTATCTACTGCAGCTTTTGCTACGGCTGGGGGAACGGTATAAATCAACCTTGGATCAAAAGGTACAGGTATAATATAATCTGGGCCATATTGCATTTTGCGGCCTGAATAAGCAGTAGATACCTCATCTGGTACAGGCTCACGTGCTAATTGTGCAAGTGCTTGGGCAGCAGCAATTTTCATTTCTTCATTAATGGTAGTGGCCCGAACATCCAATGCGCCACGGAAGATATAAGGGAAGCCCATAACATTATTTACTTGGTTAGGATAATCAGAACGGCCAGTTGCAACTATAGCATCTTTCCTAACTTCATAGACGTCTTCAGGTTTAATTTCAGGATCGGGGTTAGCCATAGCAAAAATAATCGGATTTTTAGCCATAGCTTTAACCATATCTTTGGTAACTGCATCTTTTACTGACAGCCCAAGGAATACATCCGCGCCATCTAAAGCTTCCGCCAAAGTACGTTTATCGGTTTTAACAGCATGTTTACTTTTCCATTGATTCATGCCTTCCTGACGGCCTTCATAAATAACACCTGAACGGTCACATAATAAGACATTTTCATCTTTAACTCCCATAGTTTTGAGCAATTCAATGCAGGCAATAGAAGCTGCGCCCGCGCCATTTGAGACAATTTTTAAATCTTCAAATTTCCTGCCAGTAATATCAGCGGCATTTATCAGGCCTGCAGCCGCGATTATAGCAGTGCCATGCTGGTCATCATGGAATATAGGTATATCCATGCAATCTTTTAGTTTCTGCTCAATGATAAAACAATCCGGTGCTCTAATATCTTCAAGGTTAATTCCGCCCCAAGATGGTCCTAAATATTTTATAGCTTTAACAAATTCTTCAGTGTCTTCAGTATCTACTTCAATATCTACAGCATCAATATCAGCAAAACGCTTAAATAAAACGGCCTTACCTTCCATAACAGGTTTTGATGCTAAAGCACCAAGGTTGCCTAAACCTAAAACCGCAGTACCGTTAGATATTACTGCAACATAATTACCTTTAGCAGTATATTCATATGCGGCTTTTGGGTCTTTCTCAATTTCTAAGCATGGTACAGCAACGCCTGGAGAGTATGCCAATGATAAATCTCTTTGTGTCATCAGGGGTTTGGTTGGAAGTACTGAAACTTTGCCGGGTATTCCATCACGTTTATGAAAATATAAGGCTTCTTCGTCAGTAATTTTTGTCCGACCTTTTATTGTCTCTGCCATAATATGCTTTCTTTTGTTATGAGTTCGTTTGAGTTATGCCTTATACCTTTCTAAAAAGGTTTAGTCAAAGAAGTTTGATTTTGCTGTGCACAATAAAGTGGGAAGGAAGCACGTTTATAGTAGTATAAAAAACACCCCAGTATTTTTAGTGCCGGGATGTTTTTTTTAGCTAGTCGATAAATTAGTGCATACTTAATTGTTGTTGCTGATGCACTATCCGCGCAAGGCCGGCTTGCTGAAGTCGTGTATCAATAATTCCTTCTAAAGAATTAGCAAATTGTTCAGGGCCAGATTTTTTATAATGACTTATAATGCTATTTAGGCCTGTTTTTAGTATTTCGATAGACCTATCAGGATGGAATACCCCTTTTTGTTGTTCAGATAATTTGGCAACCACAGTATCTACAGCAGCACCAGCGTCTAGAATTCCTAGTCTTTTTATATTTTCACCTGCAGATGTATAATAGTGTATACCAAGTCCAAGCAAAGTATTTTTTGCGTTATTAACAGGTAGGAGCGCATCATTATCTTTACTCTCTATACTGGAGTCTACGTCTTTTTTTTGTGCTGCAAGGAACCCAGTAACTATATCAGCCAAATGATTTACCGCCTGAGCTTGTTGTAGAGAGGTTTTTGCAGGAGTATCATTGCCTATATAGGGACGGGAAAAATTTCTATCTGTAGAATCTTTACTTTCAAATCCGCTTTTGATAACTCCTGTTAAAAAACCGATATTACCTTCATAAGCTTGTACAATTCTTTCGGCTGCCTGCGCAGATAGCACCGCATCTTTAACAGCTGGGTTAATATATCCCATCTTTACAGCTAAATCTCCAAAAACTGGTACATCACGGGACTTTATTTTTTTGCTGCCCACTTCTGCCTTTGCTACTTCTAAACTTTTAGATTCAGTAGGAATATTATTAATTTCATCAATATTAATATTAAACAAATTAGTCTTTGTTTTTTTTTCTTGTGCTGTTTCTAATGCATCTAGAGCAACCATTTTAGTTTGAATATCTAAGACATTGTCTATTTGTTCTTGGGTTAAGTTTGCAAATTCACTGAGAACCATACCAACCGGCTGGTTAAAAATTGTTCTATAATCTTTACTTGAATATTCACTTGCTAAACTTGCCATAATATTTAATCCTTTTAATATATTGATGGCATAATATTTGTAAGCCTTAATATGTAAAGCCCTTTATTAGTTACGTTCGAGATTTTGATTCGATTTCCAGAGGCGATACTCGGGATTGTTCTAATCTTGTTGTAAGTTGTCTTCTTAAATTTATCCCTTGATCTATTTCAGCAAAGCGGTTTTCTATATATGTAGGAATTTTGGATTCTTGACTAACAAAACACTCTAGAGCGATTCGAGCATTGTTTATACATTCACCTATATCAATATTATTCAATTGTTTTTTTCCCAAAATACCTAAAACAAGATTTTCTGCTGATGTTACTCCACGTAATACTTGATAATGTGATGACCCATTAGAAGAGTTAGAAGCAGCTAAATATTTATTAGATAATTGGAAGATTAATTGGGCAGTATTTGCAGCGCACAAAGCGGCCTCTTCAATAGAAATTTTTGGATTAGATGCACTAATATCGATATTGGGTATCGTGTTATTTGTATTTATTTACTTCAAATTTATCTCCATCTAAGCGGTTCAAAGCATCAGTATGAGCAGCTTCTGCTATAAGTTTCGCTCTTTTGGCAATAATAATACCATAAATAGAATTTTTATTACCATATCCACGTTGCCCAGTTTCTCTTTCCAGGAAAGACTTATTAAAAGTATTATGACTAAGACGTACTTTTAAATAATCAGGTAGTTCAGATATGTGTGGTCTGCTTGGGTCATGTTGTAGTATTTTACTTTCATTTATACTTGCCATAATCTTTAATCTCTTGAGTTAATATTTAATGTAAATATATTGTAACATAGGTATATTAAACTTTTATTACATTTTATATTTTTATATTTGTTATTGCCAGTTTTGATGTTATCTGGTTTGTTCACAAAAAAACAATATGAATTAAATGGACGCTTCAAAAAACCATGGAAATTAGCCAGATTACAGATAAGTCTACTCCAATGATGCGGCAATATCTTGAAGTAAAAGCACAATATAAAGATTGTTTACTGTTTTACCGGATGGGGGATTTTTATGAGTTATTTTATAATGATGCAGTAGTTGCGGCATCGGCTTTGGATATTGCTTTGACTAAGCGTGGTAAGCAGGAAGGTGAAGATATTCCAATGTGTGGGGTACCTCATCATGCTTATGAGCCTTATTTGCAGAAATTAATCAGGGCTGGTTATAAGGTGGCGATCTGTGAGCAGATGGAAACACCTGAAGAGGCTAAAAAGCGCGGTTATAAATCTGTGGTCAGGCGAGAAGTAATTCGCATAGTAACGCCAGGTACAATTATCGAAGATGCGTTGCTGGATGCCAGGCAATCTAATTATTTGGTATGTATAGTAAATCAGGCTGCAAGTGTAGCGATTGCCTGGATTGATATGTCTACTGGCGAATTTAAGGTATGTGTATCTTCTGTTGAATTATTACCATCGGATTTGGCCAGGCTTGCACCTAAGGAAATTTTGATTGCCGATAAAATATTTCTAGATAATAAATATGCCAATATTCTGGCTGACTACCGCCGTATCCTTACGCCGCATGTATCAAGTATGTTTGAATATATGCGTTCAGAAAATAACCTGAAAAAATTCTATGCTGTTACCTCACTTGATGGTTTTGGCAGTTTTTCAAAGCCGGAAATTTCTGCCTGTGGCGCTTTGGTTGAATATGTAAGCGTTACTCAGAAAAATAATATGCCAAGGCTCAATCCACCAGCTAAATTTAGCCCGGGCAATTTTATGGTGATTGATGCAGCTACCAGACGTAACCTTGAAATCAGTAAAACTTTATCAGGCAGTAAAATAGGCAGCCTGCTTAATATTATTGATAAAACTATAACTGGCGTTGGTGCCAGGTTATTATCTAATTACCTGGCCGCACCGCTGACTGATCCGGCTGTAATAAAAGATCGCCTGGATATGGTAGATTTTTTTGTACAAAATCAGCCATTAAGGCAGGACCTGCGTGAAGTACTAAAACGTGTGCCAGAAATTGAGCGGGCTTTATCAAGAATTTGTATGGATAAGGGTGGACCGCGTGATTTAGCTGCTATCCGTGATGGTTTGCAGGAAGCGGCTATAATATGCAATATGCTAGGAGCCAATATTAATGACATTCCGCTGGGACTGCGTAGGGCACTTGGTTCAATTGTGGCTTATCCTGAATTAGTGGCTAAATTAGCCCAGGCATTAAAAACTGAGGTTAATAGTTTTGCGCGTGACGGTAATTTTATTACCAGTGGTTATAATGCCGAGCTAGATAGATTACGTGAATTAAAAGATAATGGTCAGGTAAAAATCACTAGTTTGCGTGAGCAATATCGAAGGGAAACTAGTATTAACACCCTTAAAATTACTTATAATAATATACTAGGATATTTTGTTGAAATTACACCATCCCATAGTGAAAAAATAACTGATAATAAATTTATCCACCGCCAGACGATAGCCAGTGCAGTACGTTATACTACCCAGGAATTAAGGGATTTAGAGAATGATATTTTAAATGCCAGTGATAAATCCTTGAAATTAGAGCTAAATATTTTTAATGAATTAGTCAGTGATATTAAAAATAATGCTGAAAATATTGCCCGTTGTGCCTATAGCATTGCTGTGATTGATGTTTCCTCAGCCCTGGCAGAATTAGCGGAACAGAAAAATTATTGCCGGCCACAAGTGGATTCAAGCCTTGAGTTTAAAATAATACGTGGCCGCCACCCAGTGGTAGAAGCTAATATAAATGGTGAAATGTCAGGAGATTTTATTGCCAATGATATTGATTTATCACCTGGCCAATGTTTGTGGTTATTGACTGGCCCTAATATGGCCGGTAAAAGTACATTTCTGCGGCAAAATGCTATTATTGCCATAATGGCGCAAATAGGCAGTTTTGTGCCAGCAGAATCAGCGCATATAGGGACAGTAGATCGATTATTTAGCAGAGTTGGCGCATCTGATGATTTAGCCAGGGGCCGTTCAACCTTTATGGTTGAGATGATTGAAACCGCAACCATTCTAAACCAATCCACCGTCAGGTCATTAGTAATTTTGGATGAAATTGGTCGTGGTACTGCAACATATGATGGCCTGTCCATCGCCTGGGCAGTAGTTGAACATTTGCATAATTTGATAAAATGTCGAGGTTTATTTGCTACCCATTACCATGAAATGACGTCGCTCTCTAGTAAACTAAAACACTTGGCTTGTTATACTATGAAAGTAAAAGAATGGGATAACCAGGTAATTTTCATGCATGAAGTTATCCCTGGTGCTGCTGACCGTTCTTACGGAATCCATGTAGCAAAACTCGCCGGCCTACCATCTTCGGTAATAAAAAGGGCAGAGCAGGTATTGACTATATTACAAGAATCAGAAACCTCCGGTGCTAAAAACCGTCTGGCTGAAGATATGCCGTTATTTGCCGTAGCAAGCCAGTCTTTAGCTATAAAAGAATCGCAAATAGAACAACAATTAGCCGGGGTAAATATTGATGAATTGAGCCCTAGACAAGCACAAGATATATTGTATGAACTGAAGAAAATGTTGTAGGTTTATTATGCGTCCTCCTTACGAAGGGCGCTTTGTGCCTTTGGCAATTTGTATAATTTAATATATACCATATGTATTTAGGGTGCAATGGCATACTTAAGTAAATAAATAAAAGAGATTAATGGCAGATGTAGAAAGTAACAAAAGTGGTGTCATACTGGAAAGTTAGCTTAAATATTATTAAGTTAATGAACAAGTTTTCCTGAATTGAAGGAATGTAAAGAGCTGATAATAAGCACAAAAGAGTAGCCACAATGGTCCCCTCCCCCTAGAGGGGGGAAGGGACCATTCTTGGCTGACTCTTCAAACTATCATCAGCATATTACATCTTGAATTTATAATTGTTGATTTTAATAAATAATTTAAATAGTAAAATTAGATAATAAATATGATTCAAATTTCAAAATACATAGAATTTGCCAACACACTAGCTGATCTCAGTGAGACTGTGATTAAAAAATATTTCAGGAATTTTGGCCAGGCGATTCAAAAATCTGATTTGAGTCCGGTAACGGTAGCAGATAGGGAAGCAGAGCAGGTTATGCGCCAGGCAATAGAAAAACATTTTCCTGAGCATGGTATTATTGGCGAGGAGTTTGGTATAAAAGAGAGTAACTCGAGTTATTATTGGGTGCTTGATCCTATTGATGGGACTGCTTCTTTTATTATTGGTAGACCAATGTTTGGGACATTGATTGCACTGGTTAAAGATAATGATTTTCTAATTGGCATAATTAATCAGCCAATATTACATGAGAGATGGCTAGGAGTTGCAGGACAAAAATCGGTAATGAACAAAAAAAATATTCACGCCAGTAATTGTACAAAGTTAAGTGAGGCTATTATCTGTACTACTGGGCCACAATATTTTAAAGATGGTAAGATTAAATATTTTGATGCGGTAAGAAACCAGGCTAAGCAAGTAGTATATGGTGGCGATTGTTATAATTATGGGCTACTAGCTTGTGGGTTTGTTGATATTGTTATTGAGTCATCGCTTAAATTTCATGATTTTGCTGCTTTAATACCGGTTTTACAAGGTGCTGGCGCGATGGTTTCAGATTGGCAGGGTAATCAGCTAAATCCTGAATCAAATGGCGATATATTAATTGCGGCTACTAAAGAACTGCATGAACAAGCTTTAGCCTTGTTAAATCAAGCTTCTTAGACTATATACTATTTCTATGACAGAAAAATCTATCAAAATTATCGGTGGCGGACTTGCTGGCTGTGAGGCCGCCTGGCAGGCAGCTAATATGGGCGTAAAAGTTCAGCTTTATGAAATGCGGGATGCTAATAGAAAAACCGAGGCACATAAAACTGATTTTCTAGCTGAATTAGTCTGTTCCAATTCTTTCCGGTCAGATGAGGCTTTGGCTTCAGCTATTGGTTTGCTGCATGAGGAAATGCGTAGGCTTGGATCATTGATATTGAAATGTGGTGATGCCCATAAAGTGCCAGCTGGTGGTGCTTTGGCTGTTGACCGCGATGGCTTTGCCCAGGCTGTACAAAATGCTATTGAGAGCCATCCTAATATAGCAGTTATCAGAGATGAGATTACCAAAATTCCAGATGATGGGTTGGTGATTATTGCCAGTGGTCCCTTGACCTCTGGCGGATTGAGTGATGCAATTAAAGCAATTACTGGTGAAGAATATCTGGCATTTTTTGATGCGATTGCGCCGATTGTGTTTAAGGATTCTATTGATTTTTCAAAAGCGTGGTTCCAATCTCGTTATGATAAATTAGGACCTGGAGGTGATGGTAAGGATTATATTAATTGCCCGATGGATAAAGACCAATATTTTGCCTTTGTAAAAGAACTTATAAATGGCGAAAAATCAGATTTCAAACAATGGGAAAAAGATACACCATATTTTGATGGCTGTTTGCCAATTGAAGTAATGGCAGAAAGAGGTGAGGGCACATTACGGTTTGGTCCAATGAAGCCAGTTGGCTTGACCAATCCCCGTAGTAATATAAAACCCTATGCAATAGTACAACTGCGGCAGGATAATAAGTTGGCGACTTTATATAATATGGTTGGTTTCCAAACCAAATTAAAATATGCAGACCAAACCCGGGTATTCCGTACTATCCCAGGCCTAGAAAACGCAGAATTTGCCCGCCTTGGCGGCCTGCATCGCAATACTTTTATCAAAAGTCCGGCCCTGCTCGATGAACAATTAAGATTAAAAGCCAGCCCAAATATCAGGTTCGCCGGACAAATTACCGGTGTGGAAGGTTATATTGAAAGCGCATCATGTGGCTTAATGGCCGGTCGCTTTGCTGCAGCTGAGATTTTAGGTTTAGACTATTTGCCTCCACCTGACCACACAGCCCACGGAGCTTTACTTGCCCATATCACAACTGGCGCAACAAAAGATAGTTTTCAGCCGATGAATATCAATTTTGGCCTAATGCCGCCTCTAGTAAAAGATCCTGGCAAGAAGAACCGTAAATTGGCGTATTGCCAACGGGCTTTGTTGGCACTGGATAAGTGGATTGGTGATATAAAACTGGCGGCTTGAAAATGATTTAAATCAAAACCTACCAAACTTTACATTAGCCAATAATTTAAGTTGTATGCCTAAATGACCGCCTTCTAAGTCACTGTAGAATAAGTCATAATCATTTTTTCTAATTCTTTTTATATATTCCATCGCGATAGTGGCAGGTAAAAATAGTGGCAGGGCGGATTGATCAATTTCATGAGTTAAACTACGTGCAAGCTTTATGTGCTTTTCAGCTTCGTCTATAATTAATCTTATGATATCCTTAGACTTTATTAAATTTCGTCCTTCAATTAGGTCTTCTGGCGTTATACGTAAATTATACATTAGATCAAGTGGTAAAAATACCCGGCGACTAAGGCAATTGTAGCGCATACTGCGCATCAGGCCAACTAATGCCCAGGCAATTCCAGTATTATATGCCGCTGAATCAATTATATTGTTGTTTTGTAAGCCAAGAATGTAAAGACATAACCGGATTAAATCTGACGAGCTTTTTTCAGCATAAAGTTTTAATGAATTTAAATTTTCGGGTGGCGAAAATTCAATTTCAGTTTCACGCGCATTAATAATAGTTAAAAATCTTTCTTTAGGTATTCTGTGTTGCCATACTAGATCAAATAATTTATCTACAACAAAATGCGAGCGTTTTTTGCTCTCATAGATGTCCTCTATACTATCACGCCACCATTGCAGTCTTATCAAGCCAGTCATAGGATCGTGGGTGATATCTTTAATTTTAGCAATTTCACAATTGAAAGCATATATGGAAAATAATTTGTCTCTGACGTTTTCAGGCGCAAATAGTGCACATATATAACGGTCATTGTCGTTTTTTCTAACTTCTTCGCCACATTCACTTAGTAAAGTTTTTTCTATCATATAAAATAATTAAATAATTAACCTATTAATATAAAGCTAATAATAATAGAATCAAAAGACTATATTTGCTAGCACATTGGTCAAATTATACTATACATAAGTAAAACTATGCTCTTGACTAAACTGTAAGGTTTTAATCTAATAGTAGCCCAATATTTTAAATTTAGAAACTTAGGGCGTTATTATACCCTAAAAATAATCATAAGGAGAAGCAATATGACATTCACATTACCAGATTTACCTTATTCACAAGAGGCACTTGAGCCTCATATCAGCGCAAAAACATTAAGTATCCATCATGGTAAGCATCATGCAGCATATGTTAATAATCTCAATAAATTTTTAGAAGGAAATAAGCTAGAAGGCCTTTCACTAGAAGAGATTATTGTTAAAACTGCAGGTGATGATAAAAATATAGGTATATTTAATAATGCTGCTCAAGTGTGGAATCATACTTTCTATTGGCAATCTATGAAGCCAAAGGGGGGAGGCAATCCTAAAGGCGCATTGGCTGATAAAATTAAGGAAGATTTTGGTAGTTTAGAAAAGTTTAAAGAGGAATTTAAAAATGCTGCTACAACTCAATTTGGTAGTGGTTGGGCATGGCTAGTTCTGGAACAAGGGAAATTAAAAGTAACTAAAACTTCTAATGCGCAAACTCCTGTTGCTATAAAAGGCCAGATACCGCTTTTGACTATTGATGTATGGGAGCACGCTTATTATATCGATTACCAAAACAAGCGTCCTGACTATATTACTGTATTTTTAGATAATTTAGCTAACTGGGAATTTGCTCAAGAGAATTTTGAGAATGCACAAAATGCTAATGCTGCTTAACAATTTAAAATAAGGATATGTTTTATGTATAAATTATATTATTCACCTGGTGCATGTTCAATGGCACCACATGTAATTTTAAATGAAGTAGGTGCTAAATTTGAGTTGGTAAATTCTGCAATACAGGAAGGCAAAACTCGTACAGCTGAATTTTTAAAAATTAACCCGCGTGGCCAGATACCAGTTTTAGAAGATGAAGGTTTTATCATACGTGAAGGTGCGGCAATCATTATTCATCTATTGGAAAAACATAACAGCCCGCTTTTACCACAAGATGGTAATGAGCGAACTGCAGCGCTTGAATGGCTGATGTTCTGTAATGCGACTTTGCATCCTGCTTATGGCCGTGGCTTTTTCTTAATGAGAAATGTTTCAGACCAAGCGGTTAAAGATCAGTTGTTGGGTATCACGGTCGATAACATAAATAAATTATGGGAAGAAGTTGAAAATCGTTTAACAAAAAATGAATATTTGGCCGGCAAAAATTTAACTGCTGCTGACATATTATTAGCAGTAATTGCTAACTGGTCACGCAATTTTCCAAAGCCAATAAATTTTGGCCCAAAAACCAAAAAACTATTCAAAACCGTAACCGAGCGACCTTCTTACAAAAAAGCGCTTGAGGTTGAAAAGGTGGAATATAAGGCGGCGGCTTAGTATTTAGATATACAGTTTTCTATTGTAGTGATTTGTTTATCAACTATGTTGCAATGCCATTAAATAAAGAAAAGATTGATAATAGTTAGAGAAGTTGGCCACGAAGGATCCCTTCCCCCTAGAGGGGGGAAGGTTAGGATGGGGGTGATCAACTAACAAATTCTTTGCAATTTATTTTATTATTAAAAAAACTAATTGTAAAAAAATTATTAGTTGGTCACCCCCACCCTAACCCTCCCCCCTCTAGGGGGAGGGGAACCTTTGTAGCTACTCTTTTATGCTTATTATCGGCTCTTTAACTCTTCAATTCAGAAAAACTTGTTCGTAACTTAATGGCCTTGTAAATACGTTTGTAGTAGTGATTTTAATCTTTTAATTAATTGTTAGGAAAGTTTTATATGAAAAGCGTAATAGGCAGAGCTTGTGTTGCTTCTGAAATAGTTTGTAATTTTCTTAGCGCTGAATCATAAATGTCTTCATCAATAAGCTTTAGTTTCTTATTTGATGATTGCTGTTTTAAAACATCAATGGTAATCGTATCGCTGGCTTGTTCTGTAGGCACCCGCCGTACACCTTCGATTACACTGGCTATTATATCTTTTTCACGCATATCACGCCGAATTAAATCACGGATATACTAGCTAGGTGTTGAATATACATCGCTATCGCTTGCCCTCATATCAACAAAACGCCGTAATTCATCAGTAAGAGAGACATTAAGGCTACTACTCATAACATCCTAATTTAAAGTTTATTTAGTATATTGTAGCTTCCACTTGCCACATTACATTAATTTGTTTATCAACTGCGTTTTAGTACTAATTTTAATTAATTTATTCATCTCTTAGTTGTTAGGAAGTTTATATGACAAGCGTACTAGGTAAAGCCTTTAAGGCATCTAAAACTAATATTATAAATACATTTGCAATGAGACAACATCCATTTTACGTTATTCCTGGTTTTATCCAGCCAGCAGCGATTAATACTCTTATCCACCAACCTTCCCGCTTATTAAGCAATTGTTCCGCTGTTAGTGGGCTTAGCTCTAATTTAACAGTTACTGATCTTAAGAAGGAGGCTTCTGTTTTTAACGACTCAGAAGAGCCAAAATCTTTAATGGATAAAGCTACTACAGCATTTGGCTTTTCATTTCGTAATGAATACTATCGATTGGGAGTACTAACAAAGTTAACTGAGGCTTTACGTAAAAACCCAAAACACCAATTTATATTAGGTAGTACATTTTCTGATGCTTCGGAAGATGCATATTGTTCAATAGAAGGAAATGCCCTACATTATGCTGCACATCTTGGACGTCGTGATATTGCCGAGGCCGCATTAAAAGCAGGAATCGATATTAATTCAACATACTTCGGCAGAAACGGACAAGAAAATGCTTTGAGCGCTGTAGTTCGTGGAAGTAAAAGTATAGATATGCTAAATTATTTAATGCAACACAACATTGATCCTAGTAATGTAGCTACATATTCTATCGATAATTGTCTTGTTAGCGGCGCGGACAAAAAAGTTACCAAGAAAATAGATGAATATCGACAAGCTTATAATCAGGCTATAGTTGATGGGAAGCCACTTCAAGTGAAGGAAAATTTAGGATGTAGTCGCTAGTATTTTCAAAATAGCTTTGTTTATACTAAATGAATATAATTTTAGCTGTAAGTAAGGTTACAGCGCTGATGGTAGTAGAAAAAAGTATCTATAATGTCTCCGCCTTGTGCACAGTAGCTGCAGGAATTACCCATTTCCTACTTGTATTATTTCAATTTATTTGCAATATAGTCGGAAAATAGAGGAAAGCATAAGTATGCTGGTTGTAATTGATGAAAGTGGGGATCCTGGGTTTACACTTGGATGTTCTCCTTTCTTTATTATGGGTATGGTATTATTTCGTACACCTTCTGAGGCGGAAGAAGTAAGTAGTGCTATAGATGAAGCGCGGAAAACTGCACGCATTAAAGGTGAATTCAAATTTACAAAAACAAGTGACAGGGTAAAGAAAACATTTTTTGAAATTCTTGCTATACAAAGCTTTGAAATTCGGGTTTATATTGTTGATAAGGTTGACGTAAAGGCAAAAGAAATAAGGATGAACCCATCTGAATTTTACCGCTTCTGTTTGGCAAAACTTGTCACTTATACTGGTGACTTACCAGATGGTTTAACTATAAAAATAGATAAATGCGGCAACAAGTTATTTAGAAATTCTTGTGCAAGTTATTTGAGACAAAGTTTCCCGGCAGGGAAAATAGGTTAATTAAAAATGGTAGATTCAACCAAAGATAATTTAGTGCAGCTTGCAGACATGGTAACAGGGGCTATCGCAAGGAAATATGTTTTACAAGATAAAAACAAGAATGACCAATGGTATAAAACCATCAATCATCTTATAAACCAAGAAGTGTTTGGAGAAAAGTCGCCCAACTAGTCTATCCCTGTGCAGGGAAGGAATCCCATCCGGAACCCGTATCGCGCTAGCCGGGCATTTGTATCTACTATAATAGGGCTTTTATGCCTCTATGTCAACGATTTGCTTATTAAGAACTGTATCTATATTCCAGTAACTTACGTGTTGGAATGATAACCTGCTATTTAGAATAAGTTACACCGCAATCAACGCAGCAGCTACCCTACGTTCTTCTGAAAGTAACACATTGTAAGTTCTGCAAGCAGCACCTGTAGTCATCATTTCGGCTGAAATGCCGAGTTTCATAAATTCAATTATTAGCTCTTTTGGCGCTTTTATATGCTCGTTACCGCAGCCGATTAATAAGATATCGATTTTGTTGGTTTGATTGGTTAATGATTTTAATGAATCAAATGATATTTCAGTATTATTATTTATTTGCCATGGAATTACACTATCAGGGGAAACGATAATATTGCCCTTATAGTAATCATCGTTTACTAAAAATGATCCGTTACCATATTTTTTTATTATACGTTTCCCTTGTGGGATGAGTGGTGTTACGTCCATAATAAATTATAAATGTAAAGTTTTAGGCCTCACGCGTTTCATCCAGGTGGATATCATAAGGCGGGATAACAATACTGCATTAAACATTGAGGCAAGTATTCCCAGTGCAAGAGTTACAGCGAAGCCTTTAATTGGTCCGGCACCAAAAAGATATAGAACAAAGGCAGCAGTGAGGGCTGTAAAATTAGAGTCAAAAATAGTGCCAAAGGCTAGCTTAAAGCCAGCATCAACTGATGAAAATGCTGATCTGCCTAATCTAATTTCTTCTCTAATACGTTCGAAGATAAGAACATTTGCGTCAACAGCCATACCTATAGTTAAAACAATACCTGCTATGCCAGGTAATGTTAGTGTTGCTCCGAACAGTGACATTACCGCGAAAATTGTGATGATATTCATAAATAATGATAGATCAGCAAAAAGACCAAATATGCCGTAATGTGAAAGCATAAAAATTACTACAAATACAAAAGCTAAAGTCACAGCTTTTCTGCCTGCTTGCACTGAATCGCTGCCCAGACTTGGGCCGACACTACGCTCTTCAACAATATCAAGAGGGGCAGGTAACGCTCCAGCCCTAAGTAATAGAGCTAGATCATTAGCGTCTTGAGAGGTAAAACGGCCAGATATTTGTGCACTACCACCTAATATAGCTTCATTAATAACCGGTGCAGTTAAGACTTTATTATCTAAAACAATAGCAAAAGGTTTGCCCACATTGTTTTTTGTTACGTCGGCAAATTTTTTGGCACCAACGTTATTAAATCTGATATTAACTACGGGCTCATTATCTCTTGAACTGAAGCCGGTGGTAGCGTTAGCAAGCATATCACCACTGATAATTACAGTCTTTTTAATATCATATTTAACTGGCTGTCCGCCAGAAGAGCGGTCTACAGATTCAAGCCGTTCAGTACCTGGTGGGACTGGTTTTGTGGTTAAATCTGGATATGGCATAGTTTCATCAAGCAAATGAAAGGTAAGTTTAGCGGTTTTACCAAGTAGCCGCTTCAAGTTTTCTGGGTTATCGAGTCCTGGTACTTGGAGTAATATGCGGTTATCGCCCTGGCGTTGGATATCAGGTTCACGTGTGCCGGTTTCATCGACACGGCGTCTGACAATTTCAACTGATTGTTCGATCAGTTTACGTTTCATATCTTTTAGTGCAATATCACGATAACTTACCTGCAAGACATTATTGACGTTATCTATGGTGATATCATTAGTGATATGTTGTATAATTTTTTCAACACCAGACATTACTGTTACATCGGTTAGCTCGATACTTATTTTATCGTCTACAATTTTTAAACCACCAGTATAACCTATTCTTTTTCCGTCAACTTTATTTTCTCTTAATACTTCCCTGATATCATTTCTTAAATTTTCCAACTGGTCTTTTAAATAGGTATTAAAATTAACCTCAAGTAAAAGGTACGAACCTCCGCGTAGGTCAAGACCAAGATTGACTCTGGTTTGCGGGAGAAAAGTTAATTTTTCCAATCGCGCTGGGCTAATCAGGTTTGGTACACAAAAATAAATAGATAAAAAGCTTATCGTAAGGACGAGGAATATTTTCCACTTTGGAAAGTTTAACATTTTGTTCCGTGTTATATTAGTGTTGAATTTACTATTTTTTTTCTTTCTTGCTGCTTTTTTTTACTGATTTTTCAGCATCTTTTTTTTCGATTATAGATATAATCGTTGTCTTATCTATTTTAACTTGAACCCCAGGTGCAATTTCAACCTGTATTATGTTATCTTTATCATCTATTTTTGTAATGGTAGCAACAATCCCGCCAGAGGTTAATACACTATCCCCGCGTGCTAAAGATTTTACAGCCTCGGCATGCTGTTTAGCCTTTTTTTGTTGAGGCTTTATTATAAGTAAATAAAAAATCATAAATATTATTGCTATTGGCAGAATATTCATAACCAAACTATCCGGTCCTGGTTGAGCCTGACCGTTATTAGAAGCTGGATTGGTTAGGGAAGAAAAGATTGACATAAAACCCACCTATAAAATTTATTATTTGCGCGGCGACTATAATACCTTGTTGCAGATACGTCAAATAGACTTATATGGGGGGCAGGTATATAGTTTTGTGGTGTGAGAGCTGTGAGAGTTGTGAAATTGGCTGTCAGCCTTATTTTCCGTCTAACACCTGGTTATTTTCCGGTTGTAAGATCTGTGAGATTGAAACATTAACTATTTAATTCATTAAAATATTATGTGTAATGCAAAAAAGCAGATGTTGACTGATCAGTCAAATATTATTATGTTAGCATCATGAAAAATAACTCTCCGAAAAAAAGCACGCGGGAAAAGATTCTTGAGGCAACCATAGAATTGCTTTGGCAGCATAGTTATGGTTCGGTTAGTGTTGATGATATTTGTCAGGCTGCAGAAGTACAAAAGGGTAGTTTTTATCATTATTTCCCATCAAAGGTGGATGTAGTTATTCAGTCATTTGATAAATTATGGGAGGATAGTAAGCCCGTTATTGATAATATATTTTTGGCATCGCTTGGGCCAATACAAAGGTTAGATAATTATTGTGATTTTATGTACCAGAAACAGAAAGAAAAATCTGAGCGGTTAGGAAAAGTCCTAGGTTGTCCTTACGTTACTTGTGGTTCAGAACTTAGTACTTTAGAAGAGCGGGTGCGCCATAAATTAAATGAAATATTCAGTCTTTCTGCCGGATATTTTGAAATTTTATTGCGGGATGCAAAAATTGAGGGGCTTACATCTATCACTGACCCACAAAATGTCGCACAGAAAATGTTGTCTTATATAGCAGGGGTGATGTATCAGGCAAAGCTTAAGAACGATGTAGAAATAATAAAGCGGGATTTGAGGCCGGGTTTAATACGTTATTTTGATTTAGTTAAATCTGAATTAATTCCTGAACTGATTAATTAGTTTATATTTTAGGTGGGTTACATGTTATTTAATGAGTATAAAAAAAATATATTTATTGGTTTAGCCATAATATTGATTTCCTATTTTGTTTTTAGCAGGTTCCATAAATCAGGACATGGCCCTGATATGGCAGGTGGGGCAGCGCCGGTAAGTGTATCTGTAGTAATAGAGCGAAAAGTTCAGCAATGGAATGAATTTTCTGGCAGGTTGGTTGCAGTTGATACTGTTGAAATCCGCCCAAGAGTTTCCGGAGTAATAGAATCGGTGAATTTCAAAAATGGTGCTTATGTTAACAAGAATGATTTGCTGTTTACTATTGATTCCAGAATATATGCAGCAGATGTGGCACGAGCTGAAGGTGTGCTGGCATCAGCTCAGGCTCAGGCGTTACTGGCACGGAGCGAACAGGCAAGGTCAAAACGTTTATTTAAAGAGAAGGCAATACCGCAGCGTGAATTTGATGAACGCAACAATGCAGCAAATGTGGCAGAAGCTAACTTAAAAAGTGCCCTAGCATCTTATGAATCCGCTAAATTAAATCTTGAATATACTCAAGTAAAATCACCAATTACTGGTAAAGTAAGCCGAGCTGAAATTACTGTGGGTAATTTAGTTGAAGCTGGTTCTAACGCACCAGTCTTAACCAGTGTGGTATCAAGCGATCCTATTTATATGGATTTTGAAGTGGATGAGGATACTTTTTTACAATATGCTAATGCTAGATTAATAACGGATAACAAAGATAATAAAATTCCAGTAATTATGACCTTAGGTGGATCCAGCGATATACCTCATAAAGGCTTTGTTGAATCATTTGATAACCGGCTCAACACGGCTTCTGGTACTATCCGTGCCCGAGCAGTTTTTAGCAATGCAGATGGCATGCTGTTACCAGGATTATTTGCCCGTATAAAACTTGGCAATGAAACGGAGGCGCCTGCAATACTAATTACAGACAGGGCAATCGGTACAGATCAAAATAAGAAATTTGTATTCGTAGTAGAAAATGACAATAAAATTTCTTACCGTGAAATAAAACTCGGTCCAGTAGTAGATGGTTTGCGTGTGGTTAGGGAAGGATTAAAGCCTGGAGAAAAAATAGTAGTAAATGGATTACAAAGAACCAGACCTGGTATGGTAGTTACACCGGAGGTGGTGGCTATGGATAGTAAGTAAATTAAAAACATAAATTGAGTATAGAATGAATATTTCAAAATTTTTTATCGACCGGCCAATTTTTGCAGCGGTTTTATCATTATTAATATTTATTGCCGGTTTTATTTCTATATGGAACTTGCCGATATCGGAATATCCGGAAGTTGTACCGCCATCAATAGTGGTAAATGCTCAATATCCAGGTGCTAACCCTAAAGTTATTGCAGAAACTGTTGCGGCGCCTTTGGAACAACAGATAAATGGTGTAGAGGGCATGCTTTATATGTTCTCGCAAGGTACTTCTGATGGCCAGATGACATTAACTATTACTTTTAAGCTAGGCACTGATCCAGATAAAGCTCAGCAATTAATACAAAATAGAGTAAACCAGGCATTACCTAGATTACCAGATATCGTGAGGCAATTTGGTGTTACCACTATTAAAAGCTCACCAGACCTTACAATGGTTGTACATATTCTTTCGCCAAATCAGCGCTATGATGTTTTGTATTTAGGCAATTATGCTGCGCTAAATATTAAAGATCGTTTAGCGCGCTTACCGGGAGTTGGACAAGCACAGATATTTGGTGGCAGTGATTATGCAATGCGTATCTGGCTTGATCCTCAGAAGATTGCATCCCGTGATATGTCAGCAAGTGATATTGTCAATGCAATCCGTGAACAAAATATCCAAGTTGCAGCAGGTGTTATAGGATCATCTCCATCTCCCAATGGTCTGGATTTGCAGTTAAATGTTAATGCCCAGGGTAGGTTACAATCTGAAGAAGAATTTGCCAACATTATAATAAAAACTAATAAAGATGGGGCTGTTACTAGGCTGAAAGATGTTGCCCGTATTGAACTTGGCGCATCACAATATGCGCTGCGTTCATTGCTTGATAATAAGCCAGCTGTGGCTATTGCTATATTCCAGGCACCTGGATCAAATGCACTTGAAGTATCAGAAAATGTGCGCAGAACCATGCGGGAATTAAAGAAAGACTTTCCAGATGATGTTGATTATAGCATTGTATACGATCCAACTACTTTCGTACGCCAGTCAATAGAAGCAGTGATTCATACTTTACTTGAAGCTATTGCATTGGTAGTAATTGTAGTAATTTTATTTCTCCAGACTTGGCGGGCTTCAATTATTCCACTATTGGCTGTACCAGTATCAATTGTTGGTACATTTGCCTTAATGTTATTATTTGGTTTTTCTATTAACGCATTGTCACTTTTTGGTTTGGTGTTGGCAATTGGTATAGTAGTGGATGATGCTATAGTTGTAGTCGAAAATGTTGAACGTAATATTCAGGCAGGGCGTACGCCTAAAGAAGCAACATATCAGGCCATGCGAGAGGTGAGTGGTCCAATTATCGCGATTAGTTTAACATTAATTGCAGTATTTGTGCCAATTGCATTTATTAATGGTTTGACAGGTCAGTTTTACAGACAATTTGCTTTGACTATTGCTATTTCAACAGTAATTTCAGCATTCAATTCTTTAACGCTTAGCCCTGCAATGGCAGCTTTACTATTAAAAGGTCATGATCAACCTAAAGATAAATTATCACTTTTTATGGATGATAAATTAAGCTGGTTATTTACCAGGTTTAATTATGTTTTTAAGCGAGGCTCGCATAAATATTCGCATCATCTAAAGAATGTCCTAAAGCATAAATCAGTCGCCATGTTTATCTATGTGCTTTTAATTATTTTAACTATATTTGGCTTTTTGCATGTGCCAACTGGTTATATACCGCAACAGGATAAACAATATTTAATTGGCTTTGCCCAATTGCCAGATGGCGCATCACTTGATCGTACTGATGCTGTGATGCGTAGAATGTCTGATATTGGTTTAAAAACTCCAGGTATAGACCATTCAGTTGCCTTTCCAGGTTTGTCTATTAATGGTTTTACTAATAGTTCAAGCGCTGGCATAGTTTTCTTCCCACTGACTGGTTTTGAAGAGAGACGTTCATCCACACTTTCTGCACAGGCAATAGCTATGTCGCTTAATATGCAGTTTTCTGCAATCAAAGATGCTTTTATCGCAGTTTTTCCACCGCCTGCAGTAATGGGACTTGGTACTATTGGTGGTTTTAAAATGCAAATAGAAGACCGTGCTGATTTGGGGGATGAATCTCTTTCCAGTACGATGCAGGCTATATTAGGTAAAGCTTGGCAAGATCCAAAATTAGCTGGCATGTTTACGGGTTATCAAATTAATGTACCTCAATTATATATTGATTTAGATCGGACAAAAGCCAAACAGATGAGTATACCAATTAATAGCATTTTTGACACTCTACAAATTTATCTTGGTTCGCTCTATATCAATGACTTTAATAAATTTGGCCGTACCTACCAGGTTATAGCTCAGGCTGATGCGCCTTTCAGGGCGCATGCAAGTGATATTACCCAGTTAAAAGTTAGAAATCTTGCTGGTGATATGGTGCCGTTAGGCAGCATATTATCAGTAAGACAAAGTTATGGGCCTGAACGCGCTATGCGTTATAATGCTTATCGTACTGCTGAAATTAATGGTGGACCTGCTACTGGAATATCTTCAGGCCAGGCACAAAATGAGATTGAAAAGATTGTAAATGACACATTGCCCAAAGGTATGAGTTTTGAATGGACAGATTTGACTTATCAGCAAATATTGGCTGGTAATACTTCTACCTATGTATTTCCATTATGTGTGTTCTTAGTATTTTTGGTATTGGCTGCACAATATGAAAGTCTTACTCTACCGCTTGCAGTTATACTTATAGTACCAATGTGTATGTTATGTGCAATTACTGGAGTTTGGCTATCTGGTGGTGATAATAATATTTTTACCCAGATCGGTTTAATTGTTTTAGTGGGACTTGCCTGTAAGAATGCCATACTGATTGTGGAATTTGCCCGTGAGTTAGAATTGGAAGGTAAAACGCCGCTTTCAGCCGCTGTTGAGGCTGCCCGCTTACGGCTAAGGCCCATACTTATGACTTCCTTTGCTTTTATTATGGGAGTTGTGCCATTGGTAACATCCACTGGCGCTGGAGCTGAAATGCGTCATGCTATGGGTGTTGCTGTATTTTCTGGGATGCTGGGGGTAACATTCTTTGGTTTATTTTTAACCCCAGTATTTTATGTGTTGTTACGTATGTTAGCTGGGCATAAACTTACTTCTGCTGCAACACCATCTTTAGATGTTAAGGAATAGGTACTATGAAATATTCTATTATATTCATAATTTTCATATTTATGATTTCTGCATGTAGTTTGGCTCCCGAATATAAAGCGCCAAAAGTTGAGGTACCAGAAGTATTTAAGGAGGAATCTAACGATACTGCTGATGACCAATACTTATGGCAGCCTGTGGAATCATTAGAAAAAATAGATCGCGGCCAGTGGTGGAAAATATTTAATCAGGCAGATCTAAACGCTCTGGAAAAGCAGGCAATTGAATCAAACCAATCGCTCAAAGTCATAGCTGCACGAGTAGAACAATCAAGAGATATTGCCAGGGCAAATAAAGGTGGTTTTTTACCTGACATTGACTTTGGTGGTAATGTTGTGCGTAGTAAGCCATCTGCACCGTCATTGGCCGCATTTGGTGCTCCGGCTAATACGCCAACCAATCCTTATACTTTATATAATTCTCAAGCGAGTATTAGCTACGAAGCAGATATTTTTGGGCGGGTACGTGATACTTATAAAGCCTCGGTACTTGATGCTGAAGCACAATCCTCATTATATCAAAGTGCGCTTTTATCATTACAAGCAGACGTGGCCCAGAATTATTTTTCAATAAGAGCGCTTGATTCTGAGCGTAAGTTGCTGCGCAATACAGTCAAAATCCGTTCTGAAGCTGCTCGTATTATGCAGAGGAAATTTAAAGAAGGTGATGCAGGTGAACAGGATCAAGCGCGTACACAAAGCGAACTTGCCAGTGTAGAAGCTGATCTGATAGCAGTAATTAGGCAACGGACAAATTTAGAGCATGCATTAGCAGTATTGCTAGGTAAAATACCTTCAAATTTTGTTTTTGCTGAAGCACCTTTAGAAGATATGATGCCAGTAGCAATACCTGCGGGACTTCCTTCAGATTTATTAAAAAGAAGGCCTGATGTTCTTGCAGCTATAGATGCTATGAGAGCAGCTAATTCGCGTATAGGTGTTGCTAAAACCGCTTATTTCCCTAGTATTACTTTAACGGCATCTGGTGGTTTTCAATCTAATTCATTAAGCGATATATTCAATTGGTCTGGTCGTACCTGGGCACTTGGTCAGGTTGCTGGTAATGCATTATCATTACCAATATTTCATGGTGGCCGTGATTATGCGAATGTAAAAGCTGCAAAATCAGCCTTTGATGAGGCAGTAGCTAATTACCGCGAACAAGTTTTAATAGCTTTCCGCGAAGTGGAAGATAGTTTAGTTGACCAACGGTTACTGGCTAAACAATCAGTAAAAGAAGATAGGGCAGCAACTACAGCATCTAGAACTACAGACTTAGCTAAAAAACGCTACCATGAGGGTGAAACAGATTATTTTGAAGTAGTAGATTCTGAACGCATCTCCTTAGCTGCTGAGCGTAGTGCAGTACAAATACGTGGTCAGAGGTTTATTACTACAGTCTCCTTAATCCGTGCTTTGGGCGGCGGTTGGGGTAATTTGTAAATATATATATACATTTCCATATCAGCTCAGTTATTCCTCCTATTGAGTGCCAAATATTTTGATTAGTGAGTAAAAAATAAATGTATAGTACTTAATAATTAAAATTACGGATTGATAATAAAAAAATCAACTATTTGGTGATTTGTAATTAAATTGTAATAATTAGATGCTAAACTCTCTTGGTCTAAGCTCACACAAATAGGTAACTAAATGGCAAAATCTCATCCTTCGAATGAAACAAAATCTGATGATTCAAGTATTTTTCAATATTATTATGAGACCAACCTACGGGGCCATAAACAACCACGAACTTATATATTGATAAAAGCTGGCATGACCTTAGATGAGTTTCTAAAAAAGGCTTCTGCAGCTGAAATGGATGATAAAATTATATCATGGCATAAAGTAGAAGATGCTGGAAGTTTCAGATGTTTACCTATATGTTTTGAAAAAGAAGAAGGCAGCAAAGATTTTGTTGGCAATCTAAGAAATTTAATAGCGCGAAATCTTCAAGAGCAACTAGAACTCAATCCTGAGATATATTGGATCTCAGTCCCTGACGCAGGGTATAACCAAATAATAGATAACACATATCATGATTTTTTTGAACCAAACCCAAAAAATATAAGAGCTGCAATTAAAGAAGAAATAGAAAACCAACCTAGAGAACTATCAAATTTAAGCACTTATACTCTACATATTACTGGATCATTGCAAAATAAATTCTTCACTAATTTAAGACAATTTCATGAAAGAGAAATTACTCCCCCTAATACTTCTTTAGTAAATACAATGCCACCAAGAGTTTTACAACAACATAAAATAACAGATATTGCAGCCTCCTTCTTTGAAAAATTTTATAAGGGGTTAAGTATTATTCACTCTGATTGTACACAAAGAGATATTACACAAGTTCATAATTTAAGATTAACTATAAATTTAGACAATAATATCACCACTCAAGAATATAGAAGTTTTTTTGAGCTATTAAAAAGATCCCGTGATGGTTTACAATATGTGCCTAAGCCAGAAAAATATTCTGTAAATATAGAAAAAGATAACAAAGGTGTCCTTGACTTGTGTAGGGATGAAAGTGGGAAAAGTGTTACTATAATGTTTTCTGGTGTGAAAACAGAAGATTTAAAACCTAGTGGCCAACTAAAAAAAAAGCTTTTTGATTATCTTGCATCAAGTCGAGACCCTAATATGATATGTAGGTAAGTAACCGGAGCTATCCATAGTTCACGTTAATGTGTTATAAAAATTTTGAAAACTAGACTAATTAATAACCCATATACGCCAATAAAAAGTGGAAGCACCCACTTTAAGGTATCAGTTTTACATTTTTCCATAGTTGCAATAATTAGAGATTGTAATTCTTTTTTTGTACTTTCAATTTTAGCGTCAACGAGAGAAAATCTAACATCAATTAGAGCAAACTTATCATCAATTAAAGAAAATCTATCTTCTATTTTGGAAAATTTATTAGAAAAATCATTTTCCATTTTAGAAAGCCTGTTGGAAAAATCACTTTCCATTTTAGAAAATCTATTGGAAAAATCACTTTCCATTTTAGAAAATCTGTTGGAAAAATCACTTTCCATTTTAGCAAGCCTATTGGAAATATCATTTTCCATGATTAGTAATTTATTAGAAATTCTTTCTTCCGTTTGAAATAGGTCTTGTTTACTTACCATATGACTAAGAAATAAATCTTTATATATCTCAATTTGGACTTCGACCTGTTGGGGTTTGAAGCCTGCTGAATACAATTTTTTAGAAATAGATAAAGTATCTATAAGCATATGCTTATTAATATTAATTTCAGAGCCTTCTGATGGTATCATATAATTACTTCGGATTATATAATTTTAATTACTGTTCGTACTAAATAAATTAACACCAAACAAAAATAAATTGCAATAACTAATTGAATTGCAATAGAAAATCAACTAATTAGTGTTTTTGTATATAAATAAAATTAACTATTTAGTGATTTTTTAGCCAAGTTTGCTAGTTGGTAGGTGAGTCTCGGGATCAAGGATTTTTCTGCCTTGCCTTATACTGAAATGAAGTTGTGGTGAACTTACTAGTCCAGTTTGGCCTACATGAGAAATTATCTGGCCTTTTTTGACAAGGTCACCTTTTTTAACTAGTAATTCTTCATTATGGGCATAGGCAGTTAGATAGCCACCTGTATGTTTGATAAGTATTAGATTGCCATATCCCTTTAACTCATTACCGGCATAAACTACAGTACCAGCATCTGCTGCTTTTACTGCAGCACCTTCTTTGGCAGAAATATTTATGCCATCATTATACAGGCCACCTTTTTTAGGGCCAAAATGTGAAATGACTTTACCGCCAACTGGCCAGATAAAACTTGGTGTTTTATTATTTGAAGGCATGGTTTTGCCCTGTGAGTTTTTATTTGTACCTAGATCATCTGATGATGCTATATTTTTAGGATTATCAGCTACCTTAGCAGTTTCTATAGTATTTGTTTTTTGCTTATTTGGTTTACGGCTGGAGATAATTTCTTCGTCTAAGTCATCTTCATAATATTGAGGCTTTGCTGTTTTGGCTGAGGTGGATTTATTGCTGGATGGATCATTATTGTTTGATTTTGTAATAATAACATTAGATTTATTGATTGGTTCTTGGTTTTCTTCAGAATCATTATTTTTTTGAGATTGCACAACTGGTAAGTCATTACTCGTTATATTGTAATTAGTAGAACTTTTATTTTGACTATCGTTTACACCATTTATTTGAGAATTAGACTCAGAATTTTCACGAATTTGGTCATTATCACTGTTAGTTGTTATTGAGGAGGGAATCCGTAATTTCTGGCCATCTGTAAGATTATCGGAAACCTGTAAATGGTTTGCAGCTGCTAAACTATTGGCATCAGTATTATAAATTCTAGAAATTGCATAGATATTTTCACCTTGCTTAGCAATATGAAAGCTTGGCTTAGGTAAAGTTACTCTTTGTCCAGTTTGCAGAATATAAGGGGCATTAAAATGATTGAGATCTATCAATGAACGTAAGTCTACATCATTGTTTTTAGCTATGCTATAAACAGTATCACCAGGTTTGACCCAAACAACGTAAGGGTTCTGTTCAGAGTTCTTTACGTAAGTAGAGTCGCTATGATAGGTTATAATTTGTGCAGGGGATTGCGTACAGTCAGTAAGCTCAAAGCATAATGCCAAAATAAAAAAAACGGATTTTAACTTACTAAGTGATTTGTACATACCTAATTAATCTACAT
>Ga0206814_10055_pt1 | contig 28450 bp, 22 predicted proteins | sample Alteio_BWOrgCont_90_FD_152850 | JGI IMG/M metagenome (GOLD analysis project Ga0206814, IMG submission 152850) | Enriched cells from forest soil in Barre Woods Harvard Forest LTER site, Petersham, Massachusetts, United States -... | ecosystem: Environmental > Terrestrial > Soil > Temperate forest >...
TCTACTCCGATGGAGTGATCGAGGCGCAGAACGGAAAAGGCGAGCTCTTCGGCTTTGAACGAGGACGGGATATCTCGACGCAGCCTGCGGTGGAAATTGCAGAAGCTGCGAAGCAATTCGGCCAGTCAGACGACATCACTGTGGTCACAATTGACCGCCTTGCGACTGGGGAAGGATCCAGCGATATGGACATTACGCTAAGGCGCGTCCCTGCATGAAGTCTGATGGTCTCGTAGTGGGCACCTACTGTGAATGACGGCAGTCCGATGGCTCGCTCGTTGGGTAGTAGTGCCCGCAAAACGTTAGCACTCTATCGTGACTGCCCCAGCTACAGGGCGGGATCGGGCGCGGCTCGTTCCGGGGCAGTTACGATAGAGTCGTTTGAAGTGAGCCGCGGGCGCGGCGGATGCGGTGATCTACCTATGTATTTTCAATGTTGCTGGGCCGCTGATCGGGAGTATTGCAGACGCAAAGCTCGACCGATGGAGCATCGGGTGCGGGCTGGGTGAGCAAAATCGACATCTTCCAGGTCTTGGCGGGCGCTGGATAGAGGAGGCTTGGACACCTTGTAGGCACACAACGGCGGTGCATGCGTGAGCATGCCCTGAGGCGAGCGGGATAGAGACGTGGTGGGTCATGGAGGTCTTATGAGCTGTCAACGCTGTACTTCTGTGTGGTAGTGAGGCTCAGATCTGGCCGGAAGTACAGTTGAGCAGTCGTCATCCGTTCCATCACCAGCATGGATCCGGAGCAGGCAGGACAACGCAGCTGGTTAGCGGTTTGGGGGCGATCTGCGTCGGCAACTGCGCCGAGCAACTTGCGGCAACGTTCGAGCGAAGTAGTCCGTTTGCGGTTGGCGAAGAGGCCGAAGTGGCGGATGCGGACCAGGCCTTTGGGTAGAACGTGGATGAAAAAGCGGCGCAGGAACTAATCGGCGGGGAGGGTCATGATCTTCTTCTTGCCGCCGTGGGCATAGTCTCGCCAGCGGAAGGAGACGCGATCGTTCTCAAAAGCCACGAGGCGATGGTTGGAGATGGCGACGCGATGGGTGTAGCGGGCCAGGTAGTTGAGAACATGTTCAGCCCCGCCGAAGGGCGGCTTGGCGTAGACGACCCAGTCCTTTTGACCGAGCTGCCTGAGGAAGTGGCTGAAGCTGCCAAGTGAGGCAAGCTGCTGCAGGGAGTTATGGAACTGCAGTCTGTCCTGCTGAAACAGTTTACGGAGTTCGTCGCAGAACTGCTCACGGAAGATTTTGCTGAGTGCCTTTACGGGCAGGAAGAAACGGCGTGACGAGTCGATCCATCTGGAACCGTCGAGGCTCAAACCACCCGCGGGAACGATGTAGTGGACATGGGGATGATGCTGGAGGTTCTGTCCCCATGTATGGAGAACGCCAAGAAACCCGATGTCCGCTCCCAGGTGCTTGGGATCGCGAGCGAGTTCGAGCAGTGAAGCGGCACTGGTGCGGAAGAGCAGATCGTAGAGCAATCGCTTGTTCTGGAGGACGAGGGCGGAGAGCTCGTGCGGCAAGGTGAAGACGATGTGGAAGTAAGGCACGGGCAACAGCTCAGCCGAACGCGCGGCCAGCCACTTGGCACGGGCGTTGCCCTGGCACTTGGGGCAGTTCCGATCCAGGCATGAGTTGTACGAGATGGCCAGATGGCCGCAGCTGACGCACTTATCAAGATGACCGCCCAGTGCCGCGGTGCGGCACCGGACGATGGCATCGAGCACCTTGCGATGCAGCCAGGCAAGGTGCGATCCGTACTTCTCCCAAAACCTGTTGCCCACTGCGCGGACGATGTCGGCCACCTCCAGGGTGGGCCGGCTCATCGCTTCCTGAGCCTCCCGTCTCTGTGGCTCTGAGCAGTGACTGTGATCGCGAGCGTATCAAGCGGGTTGGGGACCGCATCCATATGCCGTCGGGAAAGATGCAGATAGACCGTAGTGTGATCGAGCGAGACATGGCCGAGCAGCACCTGGATGGTGCGCAGGTCCGCCCCTGCTTCATGCATGTGAGTTGCGTAGCTGTGTCTCAGGCAATGCGGAGAAATGTGCTTTTCGATCCCGGAAGCCCGCGCGGCGTTCTGGCAGGCGACCCAGACCATCTTGTCGCTAATCGGCACATCGGCTCGCCAGCCATCGACCACACCCGGAAACAGGAAGGTCTTCGGCTTCATCCATCGCCAATAGCCGCGCAGCTCTTCCAGAAGCGCCGGGCTGAGCGGTAAATCGCGGTCGCGCCTGCCCTTGCCCTGACGCACGTGGACCACCATGCGCTGGCTGTCGATGTCCGAGGTCTTCAGCTGGCATAACTCGGCCCGGCGAACGCCAGTCGAGTACATCGTCATCAGCATGGTGCGGTGCAGCCGGTTGGCGCACGCAGCCAGCAATCGGCCAACTTCCTCCCGGCTGAGCACGGTCGGAAGCTTCTTCGGCAATCGGGGAAGCGGCAAGTGCTCCAGCATGTGATGCCGCTTCAGCGTCTTGACGTAGAAGAACCGCAGCGCGGCTACTCGTTGCGACACCGTCTTCGCGGCCAGCTTCCGCTCACGAAACAGGTAGAGCTGATACTCGCGGATATGCTCCGCGCCAAGCTGGTCGGGAGCGCGATGAAAGTGTTCAGCAAACTGCTTCACCGCAAGCAAGTAGGCTCTTGCGGTACCAGGGGCATAGTTGCGACGCTCGAGTTCTTCGAGCATCCGGTCTCTGAGCTGAGTCATAAGAAATCCTCCTATGACTCAGATCAACACGCCTGAGCTATCTCTGCCCACCACAAAGGCAGCATCCGCCGCGCCCGCGGCTTAGTTCAAACGGGGTTTTGGGAAAGTTCATCCCCCGGCTGGTCGCCAAGGGCGACTTCCTCAAAATCTGGGCGGTCTCAACCGGTCGATGCAACACCATCTGATTTGGAGGTGGTGTTTATGAGCCATTGGGCCGGCGCGGGTTAGCTGGCGCGTGTGTCCATAGAGGATGGCAACTCTGAGCGATTGGAAGACTTCCCCAAAGACTGCTCCGATGGGCTCTCAAACATAATTCCCAACGGCCGCCAGTTCCTCACGACATACTTGGAATTCCAAAAGGCAAACAGGATGACGAGGTGTGGGTGCTTAATAACTGCGTTCCTCCGCTCAGAAATGATCCGCAATTGATCGAAGCCCGGGAGAAGGTTGTTTCAGCAGCGGGCCGGATTGTCAGCAAATTCTGACTGATTACTGATATGGATGTGACTGAATCGAGATACCAGGCGGATATGACGTCTTCATTCTCAGTGTGTTGATCACACGGTTTTCAGTCAACCCCTTCATGATGGCTTTCGCTGCCGGTGCATGATGAGCGGCATCTTAAAGGGCTTGTGTGCATGGCGAGTTTGCTCGGGAACAAGAGCTGGTTGAGGGCATACGGTTTAGGTCTCGTGAGAGAAGGAATGGAGATTCGGAATGGTGTTATTCAAAGGGTCGGGAGTTAGCGGCATCCTCGCCAGGGTTGTGATCTGTGTCCTCTTCGTAACAACTTCGGAGTCGGGCAGGCGCTGCACTCGCACCCCAATTCGAGTGGCTTTGGATTTACGCCGACCAAGGGTGACTGGGCCATAGCTATAGCTGTCGTTGCCGCGGCTGGCGTTGGTATAGGATTCGGCATTTACTTTGCGGTGCACCACGGGCACGGCCTCACGGGATGCGCTGCGACTACTACGGACGGTCTACAGCTGGTGAACGACGCAGGCGACCAGACATACGCGCTAGATGGAGATGTCGTGAGAATCAAATCCGGCGATCGTGTCAGGCTCTCAGGGAAGAAGGGCAAGAAGGTTGGCGCCGCGGCTCAGCCTTTTGAGGTCTCAAAGCTTTCCAAAGACTTCGGGCCTTGCAAGGCGCCGCGGGGGTGCCCTAGAAAAGCATCGTTTAGCGCCAAAGAGAAAACCATGCGTAGGCATGGTCGACTCTCCTACTTGAGCATTCGATGCATGGCGATCACCGTGCCACTGCACGAAACCATCCTTACGGTATCGAGGAGTTCTTCCATGAAAGAAGAATCGGAAAATCGGAACTTATCAACCTGGTTTTCACAGCTATTTGGGCGCACCGAAACAACCGCGCCGGCCGCAGGAATCCTGCTTATGAAATCTCGCATACTGATGTGGACAGTCGCATCGTGTCTATTCGCTGCGCTGGCGATCCCGGCCGGATTGACTGCGCAGGACAATCCCGATCACAAGCCCACCATCACTACATTCGAAGTTCCGGGAGGGGGCACAGGCTTCCGCCAAGGGACACTTCCTACCGCGATCAACCCGAAGGGCACGATTACGGGATACTACATCGATGCAAGCGGCGTGGCTCACGGCTTTCTGCGCGACTGCGATTGGGAACGCCGCGGAAAAGAATGCAAAGAAGGCGGAGGCACGATCACGACCTTTGATGCTCCGGTCGCCAGCACCGGCCCTGGCCTGGGAACATTCCCCATCGCGATCAACGGGACTGGTGAAATCACGGGATACTACTATGGCGCGGACTTCTGGACTCACGGCTTCCTGCGTACTCACGACGGATCTCTCACTACGTTCGACGTTCCGGGTGGTGGCCCCGGCGGGGGTACTGTACCCGCAGGCATCAATCCGGCAGGGGAGATCACTGGGTATTTCCTTAATAACGTGAGCCTTGCCTTCGATGGCTTCGTGCATGCTCCTAACGGCACCCTAACCACGTTCGACGATCCGGACGCGGGCTCAGGGTCATTCCAGGGCACGTTTGTCTTTGGCGAGTCCACTTTTACAACCAACAACGGAGGCATCAATGCGGCGGGCGCGATTGCGGCATCCTACATTGATGCGAGCAATGCGGGTCACGGTTTCTTGCGTTCTCGTGACGGCACATTTACCACGTTCGATGTTACGGACGGCAGCCAAACCAGCCCAACTGCCATCGGCCTCGACAATGCGATCGCCGGGATCTATTTCCAAGCCATTGCGGGAAATCCTTTCGGCGGTAACTACCGCGGCTTCCTGCGAAAACCTGACGGCAGCTTCAGCACATTCGATGCAGCGACTTATCCTCCCTGCTGTATATGGACGTTTGCCGTGGCCATCAATCCGGAGGGAAAAATCACGGGATACGATAACGACGGCCAGAGCATTAACCATGGCTTCCTGCGGGACGGCAATGGAACCATCACCAAGTTCGACGCGCCGGGCGCGGGGACAGCGCCGAACCAAGGCACCGTCGCCGTTGCCATCAATCCGGAGGGCGCGATAACAGGTTTCTACTACGACGCGAGCGATGTGAGTCATGGTTTCGTGCGGGAGGGAGATCGGGAGGACCGATTTAGACCAAGGTGATAGCACCCGTGCACTGGGTGCTTGAACGGAGAAATCTTCTACTCGATGAAAGAAATCAGGGCTCTGGTTGAGCGGTGGCGACTTCACTGCAACGTGAGATCTGTTTGCCAATGACCCAAGGCCCCTCTGCGGGGGGGAATATCGGCGGGAAACATCGCCGTGATCGATGGCTAGGTGGAGCGTGCGAGGTCTAATATCGAGATACGCGGCGGCATCGGTCAGATTGATCCACGTCTGCTGTTCATCGGGCTTGCAGCAGGGGATGCGATGATGGCTACGCAAATTGCCGTAAGGGTACTTTTCGGGGCAAGATACATATTTGCGTGTGACAATCCCTCTTTCAAGTTTCACAAACAATATCGCTAGCCAAGGGTAGGTGAGAACAGCATGAGAATGCGAAGAAGAACAATCGCGACATCGGCACTGCTTTGTGCTTTGTTCGGATTGGATGCGTTGCTTGTGAGATCGCAGACTAAGAGCGCCAATGAAACGGACAAAATTGTCTCGCTGTCGTCTGGATTGGACAAGCGATTTCTTGATGCCACGACTGACCCTTGCGTCGATTTTGCCCGCTATACCTGTAGGAACTTCTCCAAGTACTACCCCATCCCGGAGGATAGGTCTTCCTATGATGTGGCCGCCGTTGTATCGGCGCACATGGAATATACACTCCATTCTCTGCTCGAAAGGGCTTCGGCAGACGATCGGCCGCGCACCCCGAATGAGCAGAAAATTGGCGACTTTTATGCCAGCTGTATGGATCTGGATACGATTCAGACAACCGGTCTAAAACCTCTTCAGCCAGAGCTTGACCGCATTGCGGCGCTCAAGGACAAAAGCGAATTGACGGACTTGCTGGCACACTATCAGTTGATCAATGTGAACGCATTTTTCAGCTTTTACGAGCTGCAGGACTTCAAGGATGCCCGAAAGCAAATTGCTGCCGCCGACGATGGTGGACTGGGACTGTTCGAACGCGACTACTACTTTAACGCCAGCGATGCCTCCGAAAAAATCAGGAAACAGTATACGCAGCATATTACCAACATCCTGAAGCTACTGGGCGAGTCCGATACGAGGGCCCTGGACGACACGCAGAAGATCATGCAGCTTGAGACAAGGCTCGCCAAGTCATCCCTGCCAATCACGTCGAGAATGGACCCGAATCAGGTCTACCATTTAACGTCCGTATCGCGAATGGTGGAGCTGATCCCGGAGATAGCCTGGACAAGACTATTTGAGCGCACTGGCTTGCCGCCGATAACTGAATTGAACGTCGTCAACCCTGCTTTCTTCCGGGGACTATCGGCGCTATTGGAGTCCACCGATCTCGCAACGATCAAGACTTATCTCCGCTGGCGTTTAGTGGCTAGTGTGCCCGGCTATGCGCTCCCAGCCGCACTTGACGACGAGCAGTTCAACTTTTACGGCCGCCAACTCGAGGGACAGCCGCAGCAGCCTGTTCGCTGGAAACGTTGCACCGAGGCTACCGCTGGAGAATTTGATCAGGCGCTGGGCGAAGTATATGTTAAGGCCTACTTTCCGCCGGCCAGTAAATCGAAGACAGTCCAGATGGAGAAAGACGTCGAAGCTGCGATGGACAAGGAGTTGGACACTCTGCCGTGGATGAGTATTGAAACCAGGGCCAAGGCTAGGGAAAAGCTGCACCTCGTCGCGGACAAAGTCGGTTACCCCGATCGCTGGAGAGATTATTCGTCCCTGAAGATCGTGCGCGGTGACCCTCTTGGCAATGCAATGCGGAAAAACGAGTTTGATAACCGTCGTCAATACGCGAAGATCGGCAAACCGGTGGATCGCGGAGAATGGGTTATGTCTCCTCTCGTTGTGAACGCTCACTATGACCAAAACATGAACGACATGACCTTTCCTGCGGGTATTCTCCAGCCTCCGTTTTTCGATCCACAGTCTACCGACGCTGAAAACTTCGGAATGCTCGGGGGTATCGTCGGCCACGAACTTACGCACGCCTTTGACGACAGAGGGAGACTGTTCGATGGCAATGGCAATCTTTCTGATTGGTGGACTGCGCAGGACGCTAAGAACTTTACCGCGATGACAGACTGTGAAGAGAAAGAATATAGCGGATTCACGGCGGTGGATGATGTCAAGGTCAACGGCAAGCTCACAGTGAGTGAAAACACGGCGGACAATGGCGGGTTGCGGCTCGCGTACGAAGCACTCCAAACGGACGCCAGGCGTAAGGGTATTGACCTGAATGCCAAGGATGACAGCGGATTTACGCCGGTGCAGCAGTTCTTCGTGTCATACGGTCAGGGTTGGTGCGGGGGCAACCGTCCCGAAGAGATTCGGTTGCAAGTGCAAACAAACCCGCACTCGCCATTTGAGTTTCGAATTAACGGTGTGGTGCAAAACATGCCGGAGTTTGGCAAGGCTTTCGGGTGTAAAACGGGACAACCGATGATGCCAGCCAACGCTTGCCATGTCTGGTAACAGGACGGCTCTGACGGGCAAAGAAAGACTACTTTGCTGCCTCAGCGGCAACTTGAGGGCGGTTCGACAATTACTTCCGGATTGCCAATGATCCGCATTGAATCTTGTCGCGCACCGGATTACGTTCGAGGAGCCGACATGCACTTAGACTTGCCGGTACCGATCTTCCCAGACGAGATGAGCGATGCCATGCTATTACCGAAGCAGTAACTCGCGGATCGATACTCGCGGATCGACACTCGCGGATCGACGGTGACTCGACCGTAACTCAGATCCTCGCGGGCTTCTCCCGCTTGCTCTTCGCCCATCCGATTCAGCCTGTGGTCCGGATATTCGCAACATTATCGAACTTGCAGGGAATAGAGAATGAAAACGTCGCTCCAGGGCCACCGTTGGGCGCGACCCACAAGCGGTCGCCGTGACGCTCGATAATTGAGTGACTAACTGACAAGCCGATCCCCATTCCGTCACTCTTGGTGGTGTAGAAAGCTTCAAAGAGTCTCTGCGAGTCTTGCGGTGTGATGCCCACGCCCGTGTCACCCCAAAAGGCGTCATCATCGTGAATTACGAGCGTGTACGCGCAGTATCAACCGGAAGTCTATAAACATTCGCGCCGTGTTGGTGGAAATCGCGAGACAGCTCAACCCCGGCATATCCTTCCGGACTGGGAATATGATGGGTCTCGATCTCCCGGACGGGCTGCTCGTCGGAATCTCCGCTTTCTACGCCATCGTCAATATTCCGGAAGACTCTCTACCTCTGGTGTTTCGGGAAATGCAGAGGGTCTTGCAACCGGGCGGAATGATTCTACTTGCCTTTCACGTCGGCGACGATGCCGTTCACGTGGAGGAATTGTGGGGAAGACCCATCTCGTTGGACTTTTTTCTTTTTCACCCATTAACATCCCAAAGCGCTCACCCAGCTTACGTTTGGCGCTTTGACAGGATTAACAACAGAAAATACCCCAGGTTCCTGGAGCCATCTCAGGCTGACTGACCTTGGGAAAGATCCCTGTCGCAATGCCAGCCTGCTGATCTGGATTCAAAGATCAGTGAAATGCACCGCACCAGACTGCTGTGCAAGCTGGAGCGAGATCAGGATCAGGTGGTATACGTATTCCGGACAGAATGTTCGAGGGAATTCGGCGGCCAAAACCAGGCGACACTGTGTCTTATTGGAACGCCGAAGCCAATCCCTCAGAGCTGAAAGGATCGCAATGAAAATGAGAATCGATGTTGCACACGTGCTCCCGGTCGTGCTCACTCTGGTGGGTTCCACCTTGACGATGGCGCAACAGGCACCGACGGGATCCGGCGTTCCTCCAGCCAGGTCTCAAGGCACATGCGACATCTACTCGGCTGCCGGCGACCCCTGCGTAGCAGCCCATAGCACGACACGCGCGTTGTATGCCTCCTATAACGGCCCTCTCTATCAGGTTTTGCGCCAGTCGGACGGCAAGACACTCGACATTGGCGTTGTCCAGGCTGTTGCCTCGCCCGTTCCGGATGCGGGCGGATACGCCAATTCGGCTGCGCAGGACAGGTTCTGCGCCAACACGTATTGCTGGATCACCAAAGTCTACGACCAAAGTCCCAAGCACAACGATCTCACGCAGGCACCCCGTGGCGGATTCAGCGGACCTGCCCTGGGCGGCTTCAATAATGTTCCTCTCGCTGATATGGCGCCGATCACGATCTCAGGACACAAGGTTTACGGAGTCTTCATCGCGCCGGGCATGGGCCTGCGCCATAACGATGTAAGAGGCACGGCCGTCGAAGATCAAGCGGAAGGACAATACTGGGTCGTGAATGGCAGGCATTTCAACTCTGGCTGCTGCTTCGACTATGGCAACGCGGAGATCGACAGCCGCGACGATGACAACGGCACCATGGAAACCGCGTACTTCGGCAACGCCACTCCATGGTACAGCGGGAGTGGCGACGGCCCGTGGATCATGACAGACCAGGAAAACAACCTGGTTGGTTGTGTCAAGCAGGATGCTTCCAAAGGTTGTACGGATCTGCCCAGTATCCCTTTTCGATTTGTGACCGCCATTGCCAAGGGAGAACCGCACCGCTGGGCATCTTTAGGGGGCGACGCGCAAAAAGGTTCTCTGTCGGTCATGTTCGACGGTCCGCGCGTGAATTCTACCTATGACCCCATGCGTAAGCAGGGAGCGATTCTGCTTGGAAACGGCGGAGACAACAGCGACGGTTCGCAAGGTACATTCTATGAAGGCGCGATCACAGCGGCCGGCTCATTTCCATCGGACGCGACCGACCAGCTTGTCCAGTCCAATATCGTGGCTGCCCGGTACGACGCCGCTCCGCTGGCCGTGGCGCCCGGGAAGGCGGCGGCAGCGCCGCCCGGGCTGCAGACGTTCACACCAGGATCCTCGCAGGACACCATCGTAACGTTTACCAACACCACGCCCTCTCCGGTGGCGGGTGTTCAGTTGAGTCTCTCTGTGCCCAGCGGCCAGTGGACCGCTTTCGTTTCCACAACGTCCGAAACGTCGAAGACATTCGATCAACCGATCGCGCCGGGTGGAAGCGTGAGTGCGACATTCAAAGTCACCTCAGGACCGGCAGCTTTCCAAGGCGATCTCGTCGGCCATGCCTCTTGGACGAATGCGAGCGGCAGCAAACAGGTTGAGACGGCGGCAGAAAAGGTACGGAATTCCAGCCCGATCAAGATCAACGAGTATCGCGTTCGTTCCGGTGCTCCGGCGAACCCGACAAACTCGTTTATCGAGCTCTACAACGCGGGTTCCCAAAGTGTGGATCTCTCCAACTGGACGTTGACCGAACACCCCGCCCACCAGGCGATTTTCTCGGCGATCAAGATCCCGGCCGGAACCAACCTCGCGGCTGGTGCTTTTTACCTGCTTGGTCTCTCGGACTCCGGCCTGGCTGTTCCCGCGCGCGCGGGCGAGAGCACGCTCCATGTAAGAAACACCGATGGCATGTCGGTGGGCGATACGATCCGCATCGGCGACGGCTCGAACGCGGAGACTCGCAAGATCGCAACCCTGGGGACGGCAGCTAGCGACGGTACAACGGTGTGGCAACCCCTCCCCGAGGGACCGGTAATCACGATCGATGCCGGCGCGACTAACGTGCCGGTCGAAAGCGTGGCCAGCTTCTCGGTTGGTCAGAAGATCGCGCTTGGACACGGCACCACCTACCCCGCCGTAGCGAATACCGTGGAGCAGTATGAAGTAGCCACGGTGACGGCGGTCGGCAAGCCCGGCACACAAGCCTATCTGGCGATGGAGGCGCGTGCCGGAGCGAGCAGCATCAAGGTAACCTCCGTCTCCGATATTTCTGTTGGCGACAAGATCAGATTAGATATCGAAAGCGTCGGACATGGTATCGAAACCGTAACCGTGGCGCATGTCGGAACGACGTCGACTAAGACAAATCTCACCGCCAATGCGAGCGCCGGCGCAACGCGTGTCGGCGTACGTCGGGCAGAAGGTTTCGCCGTGGGCGACAAGATCACAATCGGCACACCGGCCAGCCAGGAAGACGTCTCCGTCACTGCCATCGGCAGCAGGGGGCGAGGTGGTGTCGCCCTCGATTTTACGCCAGCGCTCGCCAAGCCTCATGTGACGGATGAGTGGGTCGTATCTCCGGGCACCGGGCTCGATCTGGGCGCTCCGCTGCAGTACAGCCATGCAGCCAATCTCCCCTTCAGCGATCGCGGAACGGGGATCAGCTTCCAGCCGGCGACAGCCTTTGCGCATTCCAGCAACGAGCCTGTCCAGGCGCTTGGCACCGGCATCACACTCGATAAGCCACTGACCAACACCCACGCGATCCACGAAGTTGTACGAGATGAAGCCGTCAAGACGGCGGGCTATCAGGGAACTCCGACACCCAATCAGTGGTTCGGGGGACCGGAGTTAACGACCAACTTTCCGATATTTGGTCGGACCATCACGATCGAAGAGGGCAGCATAGTACTGAGGAACGCTTCGGGCGTGGTTGCCGACAGCCTCAACTACGGTGCCATCGCTGACCCCTGGGCCGCCGAAGGTTATCAAGCAGCCTCAGGCGCAAGCGCAAGCGGTTGTTACGCCCCCGCCCCCGGCTCAACTCTGGAACTATGGTCAATCGTCCCGAGCCCGATTGCCACCAATACAAGCGGTGGCCGATTCCCCGACGGCGCTGATACCGACAGCAACTGCAATGATTTCCTCACGCAGGCCGCAGCCATCCTTTCGGCCGCTTCGCCCGCTGGTGCAACGAACATCAAGGTCGATAGCGTGGAAGGTTTCAGTGCCGGCCAGAAGGTCCTCATTGATTCGGGTGCGAATCTCGAAGACGCTATCATCGCTACAGTTGGGACAGCAGGCGCGACTACGACTCGCAATGCCACTGAGGTGGGAGCGACAGTTCTTCCGGCGGGCAACGTGACCGGCTTTAGAAAAGGTGAGGCAATCACGATTGACAGTGGGGCGAAGGCGGAGACCGCCGTTGTCTCCTCGATTAGGGGCTTCGGCGGCGGAACAATTACTATTGCTGCGCCACTGGCTCGAGCGCACGCGACTGGCGCGCAGATTTTCGGCACCGGTGTCAACCTCACAAGAGCGTTGGCCCGGGCACATGCCAGTGGAGCGCAGATTTCCAACGACCTTCCAACGCCTGGAGCGCCAAACCAATACCACAGGAACAATCATTGAGAAGTGTTTATCCCAAGAGCGTTGGGCGGAGAAACGCTGGCCCCAAATAACGGGGCTAACGTTTTCGGGGTAACACCGCAAGAGAAAAAGGATTGTTTGAATGCCTGGAGTAATTCGGCACTTGGCAAAGGTGTCCAGTTCTTCAGCCTCTACAACCTCGCAGCAAACCTTTCATCGTTAAAAACGTGGGCAGAGTGGACCGTCTTACCCGCTGCTAAGGTGGGTGCGCTGAGTGTCCTGAGCAATATCAGTTCTGCGGTGGGAGGAACAGAAATATCTTCGGTTATCGCAGGGACAACCACCACAGTAACGGCGGCACCTGTGGCCTCTGGTATTGCAGCCAGCGAATCAGTCGGTGCTTCTGTTGCGCCATAAGGAATTGCAGCAGCGACCGTTTTAGGCATGAATGCTAGTGCTGGTTGAATGGGTATGAATGGGGACTCTTATTTTTCGTCAGGACAGGTCGGTGTTTCTTAGTGGCCGCGAAAGGAGGCGACAATGATCGCATTGTGTATGTTCGGAACTGACGCAATTGCTTCATTTCTGCGTGGTCATGCCGTTCTCTTAGCCCTCGCGGTTTCTGGGTTATGGCTGTTTGCGGCATTCGATTATTCTCGAAAGGGCAATTCAGTAGGTACATTTGGGTGGGGCGCAATCGCTGTTCTCATCCTGTTTGGATTTTGCATTCATGAACTGTTCTCCCTACAAGGGTCATGGGCATACGCCCTTTTAGCGGCGGCTGGAATGGCTGGAGAAGTAGTGCTAATCAGGAGGTGGTGGCTGCCCATCGCCAAGACTCGGTCCAGGCCAAGTAGTTAGTGCGATGGCAGTGCAGGCCGCTCTTCGGGGGCGGCCTTGCTGCGTCTGGGGCTTCGGTCAGCATCCTCGGCACAGCCAGCGTTCCGCCATGCCTTCGGCATGGGCAGTAGGGGACAGGTCACCCCCAAAGGGTTGCTGCAAAGTAACCGGCGGTTGCTCCGGCGTTAACGTGAGTCGCGCCAATGCGATGCGGGCGGTGCCCGCGCCAACACTGGCGTTTACGTGTTTACGCGCGTCAACGCGAGTGGAATCAAGCAGCTAGAAGAAAAATGGCCTGGGCGCGGTTACCGGCGCGGTAACCTTGGTTGCTCTGGCGTCAACGTGTTGAAAGCAAAGGATCGGGGCTGGAACCGGCGTCCCGGCGCGGCTGACGCCGCGTAGCCTCCGCTGCGGTGGGCGTCAAGGGTCTGCGCTTCGCTCCGATGAACGCGCAGAGTGCGCGCGCCCTTGACCGCCATCCTCGCTGCGGCTGTTTTTCAGCTATGAGAAAAATGTCTTTTTCTCATGTTCCACATGACCAGGACCACGGGGCCGACTACGGCGGCGATCCGCGCGGCGGCGGAGCCAGCGGCGGCGCGTCCAGGTTCGCGCAGGTCCGGCAATGAAGCGTGCTGCGCCGCAGCCGTAGCGGGCATCGGTGGCGCTTCCGGCGGCGCGTTGTGGAGTAGACACCATCCCTAAGCCTGACGGCTTAGCGGGGCCGCTGCGCGGCCCGTCCTCGAATCAAAATCGAACGCAGCTCGGACGCTGTGCGACTCTGTGCAGCATCCGTTCGAGCCAGGTCCGGCCATCGTCCGGGGCCGGATCGAGGAGCGTTCAGCGGTAGGCTTCGGAGCGATGCAGGACGGCGTGAATGTAGAGTGTGCCGGGCGGGTTCTCGATGAAGCGGACGCGGTAGTCGCCGACGCGCAGGCGCAGATCGTTGGTGTTGCCTTCGAGCTTCTTGATGCCGCCCTCGCCGGTGCGGGGGAAGCGGTCCAGCGCGGTGAGAATGCGCATGGCGGTGTCGCGGTCGATGCGGCGCACGTCGGCGCGCGCGGCTGGGGTGAAGACGATCTTTTTCACGCGCGGGAGCCTGTCAGCGGTGGAGGTCTTCGGGGTTGATGCCGAACTCGCGGAGCATCTCTTCGTGGGGGATGCCTTCGCCGGGATGCTCGGCCAGCCAGGCCTTGGAAGCGGCGACAGCGCGGTTCTCTTCGTCGCTGAACGGTTCGTCCTCGAAGGGCGCGTTGGCGATGGCGCGGTCCACCGGATCGAGCATGGTTGTAATCAGGGTGACGACGGCGGAGGCCTGCGCGGTGGATATGCGCTCGATCAGTTCGTGAGCCTCTTGCTTCGGGTTGGTTGCTGCGGTTGCCATCGGGGAATCCTTCTCTCTAATCCTGAGCCGCAGCCAGGAATTTATCAATCGTGGTCAGCAAAGCCCGCTGCTCATAGAGCGGCAGGGCCTCAATCTGTTCGATGCGTCGCTGTACCTTGAGGCTGGGCTGTTTGCTGGCGGGCTTCTTCGCCTTGGGATGCAGCAGGTCATCGAGGCTCACACCAAGGGCCAAAGCAAAACGCACGGCCATTTCCGCCGAGAACAGGTGCCGGTCGGTCTCGTAGGCGGAGACCAGCACTTGGGTGATGCCGACCTTTTTAGCGAACTCAATCTGCGTAAAGCCGGACTGTTTCCGCAAGCGGGCCAGTCGTTCGCCCAGGCTCTCTCCGCCAAAATCCAGGGGTGGTTTCTGCACTGTGGGCCTCTTCGACATGGAAGCAGTCTATGGCGTACTTCCAATAATCCTTGACGTAATACTACACAGCGTAGTATTTCTTGGGTCAAAAAAAAGTGCAAAAAGCACTTGACAGGTTTTTTGCGGAGGGCTGAAAAATGGCCAGAATCCCAGAGCAGGAAGTCGAGCGGCTAAAGAAAGAAATCTCTGTGCAGCGGTTGGCTGAGGGGCAGGGCGTGAAGCTGACGCGACACGGGGCCGACCTCGTGGGCAAGTGCCCGTTCCACGACGACCGGAACCCGTCGCTGGTCATCACTCCGGCCAAAAATCTCTGGCACTGCCTGGGGGCGTGCAACATGGGCGGAACGGCCATCGACTGGGTGATGAAAGCGCAGGGAGTGAGCTTGCCAGCCTTTTCGACGCCGTTCCCGGAGCCGCTTCCAGCCGCCATGCCGCAGCTAAGCGAAAAACCGCGTCATGGGGTTCCGAGTTGGAATCCTGCACCGCATCCGAGGTACTTCGTCTGTAACTCCAGAACCGCAATAGGCTTGCAGTTCGCGTGGTCAGGAATCGTGTCGGGCACGGTTGTTGCCCAAATAAGATGCGACACAGGATACTGCTTGTTATCAGGCCTGGATACGTGCTGACATCGATGAGGAGGTCTTACACGGCCTCGTCACCAAACAAGCGCGCTCGACGGCGAAGACGATGTGGAAGTTGCTACGGTGGAGGTCAATGCATCGGTTCAACATCGTGAGACGGTCCACAATCTGAGCCGCGTCGGCTCCGCCTCGTGCGACTTAAGGGTATTTAAGTAGCCCTATCAGTGCTCTGAGAAGACAAACTGCAACCCCACAATAAGGATTCTCTGCCATTACGTTTCCAGAGATTGTCCCGTCATTTCGGGCGCCCAGCACGACTTGGCATATGCTGGCTTATTCACGAGGGATCCCTGTTGGCTTGGCAGATGATCCAGTTGGTCAGGACCTTAAACCGTACCGCGTTGCAGGCACAGGTTGACATCCGACCCGAATGCGAGGATACTTGGGTCGTATGCCTACCCATAGAGGTGACGATGAACGCATTGCGCTCCTGCAAGGGACGCTTGACGTACTGATTTTAAAGACCCTGCTCTTTGCTCCCTGCCATGGGCAGGGGATCGCGCGCTCCATTCAACGCCAGTCCGAAGAAGTATTTTTTGTAGATCATGGCTCGCTATACCTGGCGCTGCAGAGGCTGGAAGAGGGCAGGCTGATTACGGCGAAGTGGGGCATCTCTGAAAACAATCGCAAGGCGCGATTTTACGCGCTGACGGCGAAGGGCCGCGAGCAACTGGCGGCGAAGGCCGAGCAGTGGAAGCGGCTGACGCGGGCGATGGGCCTGATCCTTGGCGCGGGTTTCGACCTTCAGGCTGAGGAGGTCTAAATGTTTACGCGATGTATATTTTGGCGGCGGCGGCGTGAGGCGAATGATTTTGCGGAAGAGATTCGTAGTCATCTGGAACTGGAAGCGGTGGAACGGGAGACTGAGGGCATGACGAAAAAAGTGGCGGAGCGGGTGGCGCGGGTCGGGTTCGGCAGAAGAAGTTTGCGGCGCGGAGAAACGAACTGCTGGAAAAAGTTCAGCGACGCATGACCCTGAGCGAGATACGGAAAGGGCGGAAGATCAGCCACGCGAAGATGGCTGAGGCCCTTGGGACCGGCCAGATGCAAACCTCGCAGAGCAACTTGCGCCGATGCTGCCCAGGAGAATTCGCGACGTCGCGGGCTCGAGTATTGCCGACAGTACACCAGGAATCCGTCCCTTGTCAGAGAAACCCGCGAGGTACCGTCGTTGACCTACCTCTGGCGCACCAAGAAGAATCCGGCCTAGGGCGTGGTACCTCCTTCGAACACAATCATGCCTTGGCCTCGGCCCTGATAATGCTGGTCAGGATCAATTGTGGCCTCGGTCTGCCCGTGTTTCACATCCTCGCGGACAAACGCGTAGTGGTCCCAAGGGTCTCCTTGGGTCAATCCAGCGATGCGAACTGTCTCGCGATTATCAATCCAGCTCGGCAGGCAGGCTGTGTTCGCAGCTTCCATTCGTGAACGCAGAAATCAGAGCAGAACGTAAACGACGAGGCTCTCGCGATCGGATCAGAATTGCCATTGTCGGTCATGCCGCATTGTGATCGCGGTTCCAGCGTGGGGCAATCCAGGGCCATTAAGAGGCCATTGACAAGGATTACGACCCACTCTTTTCCGCTCACAAAAGCTTTGTTTTGTTGCGCTAAGTTGTTGAAAATTCATTTCTCCTCGTTTTCGCAACGAGGAGGTCAAGCGGTTCGATCGCGCTCCGCTCCACCAAATCCTTCGAAAAATCAAAGCGCCAATCGACCGGGAGTTGTGCCGGCTGTCGTCAGCCGCGCAGGCTCACTGGAGGATGGTCGATGGCCGATAGCTCGTCATACGACGCCTGCGGCAAATCGAGCCCTGCCGCGGCAATATTTTCTTCCAGATGGGCCACGGACGACGTTCCAGGTATCGGCAATATCACTTTGGATCGCTTGAGGAGCCACGCCAGCGCCACCTGAAGCGGAGTAGCCTCAAGCTCTCCGGCAACCTTTTCGATCGCATCATGTGCCTTCTTAGCCTGACCAAGTGGAGCCCACGGCAGAAAGGCGATGTCGTTCTGCTCGCAATGATCAACAATGAAGTCGGATTCGCGGTCGGCAAAGCTATAGCGGTTTTGCACCGACACGATAGGCACAATCCTGCGCGCGCGCTCGACGTGTTCGCGCGTGACATTGGAAAGCCCCACATGGCGTATCTTGCCTTGCTCGCGCAGCGTGGCCAGTGTCTCGACAGACGCCTCGAAGGAAACGGCATTGTCGGGAGCATGAAGCTGGTGAATATCGATCCGCTCGAGCCTGAGACGCTTGAGGCTGCCTTCGAGCGCTGCCGTCAGGTGCTGAGGACTGGCGTTGTGCGTCCACTGGCCTGGGCCAGGTCGCTCCCATCCGCCCTTGGTTGCGATGACCAGACCGGCAGGGTAGGGATAAAGCGCTTCGGCGATCAGCTCTTCCGACGTGCCTGGGCCATAGGAGTCAGCGGTGTCGATCAGGCTGACGCCAAGTTCAATCGTCCGGCGCAAGGTCGCAAGGGAGGCGGCCTTGTCGGTGGGGGGACCCCATATGCCGGGGCCCGTGATGCGCATGGCTCCATAACCCAGGCGGTTAACGGTGAGGTCGCCTCCGATCGTGAAAGTGCCCGAATTCGCGGCTGAAATGGCCTGAGTTTCGCTCATGGAAATCGCTCCGGCAAAGACAAGAATTTTGATGCCGATCCCACTCATGAAGACGATACACGGCTGAGGACAGTTTCAGCGGCCAAATTGCACGGAAAGAGGCGCCTGTCAGTCGTACTCCCGGCCAGAGAAGAGGTTTCCGTGCGATACTCACCGGTTGCCAGGAATCGGAGCACAGAGGAGCGTAGCCAATGCCCGAGAACAGTCGCGAAACCCATCTAATTTACCAATCAGGGTTCGGAAACGAGTTTGCCACAGAGGCGCATAAGGGAGCGCTGCCGGTAGGCCAGAACTCTCCACAAAAGCACCCGCTGGGCTTGTATACCGAACAGGTCAGCGGCTCCGCATTTTCCGCGCCGCGTGGTCAAAATCGGCGCACGTGGATGTACCGCATCCAGCCCTCCGTCGTGCATGAACCGTATCAGCCGTTTCCCAGGCAGACGTTGCAGCGTAGCGGCCCATTCGACGAAGCGCCCACCCCTCCCAACCAGATGCGCTGGAACCCCCTGCCATTCCCGTCGGAGCCGACCGACTTCGTCGAAGGAATAGTCACGATCGGCGGCAATGGAGATCCAGCCGCGCAGGATGGCGTGGGCATTCACATCTACGCGGCCAACGCCTCGATGACTCGGGTTTTCTATAACGCCGACGGTGAAATGTTGATCCTGCCGCAGCAGGGCAGCCTGCGCATCGCAACCGAATGCGGCATCCTGGAAGCCAAACCCGGCGAACTCGCACTGATTCCACGCGGGATCAAGTTTCGTGTCGAACTGCTGAATGAGAGCGCTCGCGGCTATATCTGCGAAAACTACGGCCAGCCCTTTCGCCTGCCCGATCTTGGCCCGATCGGAGCCAACGGCCTTGCCAATCCGCGCGATTTTCTAACGCCCGTCGCAGCCTTTGACGACAGCGAAGAAGAGTGCGAAGTGGTCTCGAAATTTCTCGGCAAGCTGTGGTTTTCTCGTTATCGCCACTCACCGCTCAATGTTGTTGCGTGGCATGGGAACTACGCTCCCTACATCTACGACATGGCGCGATTCAACTGTATCAACACAGTGAGCTTCGACCATCCCGATCCGTCCATCTTCACGGTATTGACCGCGCCTTCGCATCTGCACGGTACGGCCAACGTGGATTTTGTCATCTTTCCGCCGCGCTGGCTGGTCGCTGAACACAGTTTCCGCCCACCCTGGTTTCATCGCAACATGATGAACGAGTTCATGGGCCTGATTTACGGCGAATACGATGCCAAGGCCGAAGGTTTCCTGCCCGGCGGAGCGAGCCTGCACAACTGTATGTCGGGCCACGGCCCGGATGCCGAAACCTTTTTGCGCGCCAGCAACGCCGAACTCGCCCCGCGCAAGATCGCAGACTCCCTCGCGTTCATGTTCGAGACGCGCATGGCCGTTCGCCCAACCCGGTATGCGCTGGAAGAAAAGATACTTCAGCATGAATACTACGAATGTTGGCAGGGCTTGAAGCGGCACTATCCCGGCGGTGCGTCCTAATTTCATGAGCATGCCCGCTCAAGACGACTTTTGGAGGTGGAAGAGCTGGATGGTGTCGGCCAACAACCCTGCATCCGGCTTTCCGTTGCAGTCCCTTCCATTCTGCTCGTTCCTCTCAGCGCAGGAGGGCAACGCTCACCTGGGCGTAGGCATCGGCTCGTTTCTTCTCGACTTGCATGAACTCAGCCGAGTTGGATTGCTTGGCTTGCTTGAGACAGAGGTGCAGTCGGCATGTGCAGCCCCGCAGTTGAACTCACTTATGCGCTGTGGGCCCGCCGCATGGTCGGCACTCCGCCCGGTGCTGATCGATCTGCTCAAGGATGACGCGAGCCCCGCGCATCGAAGCAGGATCGAACCGTTTTTGATACCAACGAAAAATGTCCGATTTCTCAAGCCGGTCGCGGTCGGAAATTACACAGATTTCTACGCCTCCATTCACCACGCGACTCGCGTAGGCCAACTATTCCGCCCCGACCAGCCGCTCCTGCCCAACTACAAATGGCTTCCCATCGGCTATCACGGGCGTGCGTCTTCTCTGGGGATCAGCGGCGCCGGCATCCCCCGGCCTCACGGCCAAATAAGACTCACTGGTCACGAAACTCCCGCATTTGGTCCGACCAAACAGCTGGATTATGAGCTCGAAGTCGCTGCTTACATTGGAACAGGCAACAGGCCTGGGCAGCCGATTTCGATCGCCAAGGCGGCACCACATATCTTTGGCCTTTCGCTCCTCAACGACTGGTCGGCGCGAGACATCCAGTCGTGGGAGTATCAGCCGCTTGGCCCGTTTCTGGGCAAGAGCTTTGCCACCACCATTTCGCCGTGGGTGGTTACGATGGATGCGCTCGATCCGTATCGGGTTCCCTTGCATACGAGGGATGAAGGCGACCCTGAGCCGTTGCCCTATCTTGCCGAACCAGCATGGATGGAGCGGAAATCTGGATTCGATATCAAGCTTGAAGTCCTCCTATCGACAGCGCGGATGCGTGCCTCGTCACAGGCTCCGGTGCGGTTGAGTGGTGGCAATCTGTGTGATCTCTATTGGAGTTTTGGCCAGATGATCGCCCACCAGACAAGCAACGGCTGCAATCTGATTGAGGGCGACTTGATCGCGAGCGGAACGGTCTCCGGACCTCATTCCGGTTCCGAGGGCTGTCTGCTCGAAATCACACGGTGCGGCGCGTCCCCCATTCGACTTCCAAACGGAGAAACCCGCGCCTTTCTCGAAGACGGGGACGAGGTCATTCTGAATGGATTCTGTGAGAGAGAAGGCTTTCCACGAATCAGCCTGGGAGAGTGCCGCGGAACGGTTCTGCCCGCTCACGACGTCAGTTGACAGTTCTCCCATCGGAGAGAGATTCTTTGCTGTGCTCTACTCGCGCTGTTGGCGGCAGGTCGCTCCCTCGGGCACATTGAAGGAGAAGTGAAATGGCAACCCTACTTGAAAATGTATCCGCAAAGGAAAAGGATTTTCTGCCGCTGAACGGCACCGACTACGTCGAGTTTTACGTTGGCAACGCCCGCCAGGCTGCCTATTATTACCGCACCGCATTCGGCATGAAACTGATTGCTTATGCGGGGCCGGAAACGGGCGTCCGCGATCAGGCCTCTTACGTGCTTGAGCAAGGCAAGGTCCGCTTTGTTCTCACCACTGCGCTGCGCAGCGACTCGGAAATCGCCGCTCATGTTCACAAGCATGGAGACGGCGTCCGGGCCATCGCTCTTTGGGTGGACGATGCCGCCGATGCCTGGCGCGAGACAACCAGCCGCGGCGCCCGCTCTGTCACGCAGCCCGCGGAATTATCCGATGAAGACGGCCGCGTCACCGTGGCCAGCATAGCCGCCTACGGAGACACTCTGCATACCTTTGTCGAGCGCAAGGATTACCACGGCACCTTTCTGCCTGGCTATCAGCCGATGCCTGAAGATTTGGTCGCCAGGCCGGTAGGACTTCAGCACATCGATCACATCGTCGGCAACGTGGGCTGGCATGCAATGAACGAGTGGGTCGAATTCTATTCCCACGTGATGGGCTTCTCGCTCTATCAACACTTCGACGACAACGATATCTCGACCGAATATTCCGCGCTGATGTCGAAAGTGATGGCCAACGCCACCGGCTACGTAAAGTTCCCAATCAATGAACCTGCCGAAGGCCGCCGCAAGTCGCAAATCGAGGAGTATCTCGACTTCTACAACGGCCCCGGTGTGCAGCACATGGCTCTTGCCACCAATGACATTCTCTCAACTGTAGAAAAGATGCAGCAGCAGGGCGTGAACTTCCTTACCATTCCCCACAGCTACTACACGCAGCTTCAGGAGCGAGTCGGCAAGATCGATGAGCCGCTGGAAGAGTTGGAGCACCTTGGCATCCTGGTTGACCGCGACAACGAAGGTTATATGCTGCAGATATTCACCCGCCCTGTCGAGGACCGGCCTACGGTATTCTTTGAAATCATCCAGCGCAAAGGCAGCCGGAGCTTTGGCAAGGGGAACTTCAAAGCACTCTTCGAAGCCATCGAACGCGAGCAGGCAACGCGCGGAAACCTGTAGAGACGCAAGCAGACATCGTCAGGCCGGAAAGAGAGCATGAGTGCAAGCAGGGGATAAGCGTTCATCGACAATGACCAAATTGTGGCCGGACGCAAACCGCGCGCTCGACGGTATTGTCCGCGATGGAATGCTCTTGGCGATTGGAGGCTTTGGTCTTTGCGGCATTCCAGAGGCTTTGATTCACGCGCTTCGAGAGACCGGCGTTCGCAACCTCACCATAGCCAGCAACAATGCCGGCGTCGATGCCTGGGGCCTCGGAGAGTTACTGCAGACCCGGCAGATCAAGAAGATGATCTCAAGTTACGTCGGCGAGAACGCCGAGTTTGAGCGGCAGTATCTTTGCGGAGAAATCGAAGTTGAATTCTGTCCGCAAGGTACGCTCGCCGAACGCCTGCGCGCAGGCGGCGCAGGCATACCCGGCTTTTATACTCGAACCGGCGTAGGGACACTCGTCGCCGAGGGCAAAGAGCATAAAGACTTCGATGGCATGACGTATATCCTGGAGCGCGGCATTCGTGCGGATCTAGCGCTGGTCAAGGCATGGAAAGCCGATCTTCACGGAAATCTGATCTATCGCCGCACCGCGCGCAACTTCAATCCCAACGCGGCTACCTGCGGCATCGTGACCCTGGCCGAAGCGGAAATCATCGTGGAACCAGGCCAACTCGATCCGGATGAGATTCATACGCCTGGAATCTTTGTTCATCGCCTGGTTCACAATCCCACGCCGGACAAACGGATCGAAAAAAAGACACTGCGAGAGGTGTAGACCTGTGGCATGGACTCGTCAACAGATGGCCGCCCGCGCCGGCAAAGAGATGCAGGATGGCTACTACGTCAACCTCGGCATCGGTATGCCAACCCTGGTGGCGAATTACATTCCTGAAGAGATCAACGTTACCCTGCAATCGGAGAATGGTCTTCTCGGCATGGGCCCGTATCCGCGCGCAGATGAGGTCGACGCTGATCTGATTAACGCAGGCAAGGAGACAGTAACCTTTGTCCCCGGCGCGTCAACCTTCTCCAGCGCCGATTCGTTCGCCATGATCCGCGGCGGCCACATCGATCTTGCCATCCTTGGCGCCATGCAAGTCTCCGAACAGGGCGACCTGGCCAACTGGATGATTCCGGGAAAGCGAGTCAAGGGCATGGGCGGCGCCATGGACCTGGTCTCAGGCGTGCGGCGTGTGCTTGTGCTCATGGAGCACACAGCTCAGGACGGCAGCGCCAAGCTGCTACGCAATTGCACGCTGCCCCTTACTGGAACAGGCGTAGTTCATCGAGTGATTACCGATCTCTGCGTGCTCGATGTCACTCCGTCAGGCTTTGAGGTCGTTGAATTGGCCGATGGTGTCACGCCTCAACAGATCGAGCAACGCACAGAGGCAACCGTACGCTTCGGCAGCGCGGCAAAGCCGTAGCTAAGAATGCTCGTCATTTGGACCAGACCGGCTTCCTCTTTTCCAAAAACGCCGCAATGCCTTCCTGAAAATCTTCCGTCTCCCTGGCCTGAGCATTTGCCTCCATCGCCTCGGCAATCGCCCTATCCAGCCAGGCCCGATTCTGCGCAGCCAGCAATCGCTTGGTACCCGCCAGCGACTGCGGACTATTCGCCGTCAAAACTTCGCAGAGGGCTTCGACACGCGTTGTCAGCCTTTCCGAGGCGATGATCTCATTCACCAATCCGAGCCGGTAAGCCTCTGCCGCATCGAACAACCGGCCGGTCAGCAACAGGTCACGGCTGCGCTTATCGCCAATCTGCAAGGCCAGATACGCGGAGACTAGCGCCGGCACAAAGCCGATTCGAACCTCGGTATATCCGAACTTCGCATCCGGCACGGCGAACGTGAAATCGCAGATCATCGCGAGGCCAGTTCCTCCGGCAATTGCCGCTCCATGCACCGCCGCAATCGTAGGCTTCGGCAACTCGTACAGCGTCCTGAAGAGTTTCGCGATTCGTTCAACATCGAGGCGATGTTCAGCCTCGCTCCGGTCTTTCATTCCCTGTAGCGCCGCCAAATCCAGGCCTGAACAAAACGCATTGCCAGCGCCCGCCAGCACAACAACTCTGCAGTCGCCCGCCGCGGCCTCGTTGATTGCAGCGATCAACTCCATCTGCATCTCGGGAGTCATCGCGTTGCGGCGCTCGGGACGGTTCAGCGTAATCGTCCTGACACCGCTGTTTTCGGCAACTAAAATTGTCGAATCACTCAAAGCCTGAACTCCTCGTCCAACTCCATCCCGAACCCGCACTAGCACCCAGCGGCGCCGTAGTTCCGCGCAATCCCGGCATTCGCCCGAATCAATTCTTCCAGAGATCCTAGCCTTGGTACTTCTGCACCCAATCGCTCCAGCTCCGCAAGCAATGTCTCCGTGGGAATATTCCCAACCAGCAAATCTTGCGCAAATGGGCAACCGCCCAAGCCGCCGATAGCCGCGTCAAATCGCCTGCATCCGGCCTTGTATGCAGCGCGAATCTTTATCGCAGCTTCCTCGGGCCGCGCATGAAGATGAAGACCAATCTCGATCTCCTCATGCGCCGCAACGACGGCAGCCACAGAGTCCGATATCTGCGAGGGGGCCGCCACACCCACCGTATCCGCGAGCGAGATCTGCCGGGCGCCCGACTCCGCCAGCAGATCGCAGGCATTGACAACTTCATCGATGCTCCAGGCATCTCCGTAAGGATTCCCAAAAGCCATCGATAGATACACCACCAGATCCAGCCCGCCTTTGTAAGCCAGCGTCCCTATCGCTTCAAGCGCGTCGAGCGATTCTTCGGGCGACTGATGCTGGTTCCGTTGCAGGAACTCGGGCGAGATCGAATAGGGAAATCCAAGCGTCTTGACTGCGCCAGTACCGATCGCGCGCTCGGCCCCTTTCACATTCACCACGATCCCGATAATCTCGACTTCGTCCGGAGGCATCAGAAATTCCAGCACATGTTCCGAATCCGCCATCTGGGGCACAGCCGCCGGCGACACGAAGCTGGCAGCATCAATGTGCCTGAACCCGGCATCCATAAGCGTACGCAGATACTCCACCTTGATTTCAGTCGGTATTTGCGCGGCCAGTCCCTGCCAGGCATCGCGAGGACACTCTACAATCTTGACCCAATCAGCCATTGCCTCCTCGAATCGTTATTCGTGGTGCATGCATCACCGCATTTATCCCCGTGATGGGTAAACCTTCAGAATCTCTCTGGCGATGACCATGCGCTGAATCTCGCTTGTGCCTTCGCCGATCGTGCATAACTTCACATCGCGATAATACTTTTCTGCCGGGTAGTCTTTGATAAATCCATAGCCGCCAAATAACTGCACCGCTTCATTGCAGATTCGTACTGCCACTTCGCTGGCGAACAATTTTGCCATCGCAGACTCGCGTGTGATCCTCCGCCCCGCATCTTTGAGAACCGCCGCGCGCTGGGTCAGCAGGCGAGCCGCGTCCAGCTCCGTCGCCATATCTGCCAGCTTCCACTGAATCCCTTGAAACTCGGCGATGGCCTTTCCAAATTGCCGCCGCTCCTTCACATACTTCAACGTGGCATCCAGCGCGCCGCGCGCGATTCCGAGCGACAGCGCCGCGATCGAAATCCGGCCTCCATCCAGCACACGCATGGCATCGACAAAGCCTTCACCTTCGACGCCCAGCAGGTTCTCTTCGGGAATCTCGCAATCCTCAAAGATCAGTTCGCTGGTATCGCTCGCTCTCAGGCCCAGCTTGTTTTCTTTTTTCCCTGGCCTAAATCCCTTGGTTCCTTTCTCCACCGCAAAGGCCGAAAGGCCATGCGTACCCTTGCTCTTGTCGGTCACCGCAATCACCACTGCAATGTCCGCGTAGTGCCCATTGGTGATGAAGGTCTTGCTTCCGTTCAGCACATAGCGGTCGCCCTTCTTCACCGCGGTGGTCCGCGCGCCGCCCGCATCCGAGCCCGAGCCCGGCTCCGTCAAACCCCATGCCGCCAGCCATTCGCCGCTGGCCAGCAGCGGCACGTATTTCCTCTTCTGCGCTTCGTTCCCAGCCAGAAAAATGTGATTCGTGCCCAGTGAGTTGTGCGCCGCCACCGTGATCCCCAACGAGCCATCCACAGCAGACAGCTCCTCGATCGCCAGCACATAGTCCACATAGCCAAGCCCGGCGCCGCCATACTCCGGCGGAAAGATCACCCCCAGCAGTCCCATCGCGCCCAGCTTCTTCACCACCGCCATCGGGAACTCGCTGGCCTCGTCCCAGGTCATCACGTTGGGCGCAATCTCCCGCGCGGCGAACTCGCGAATCTCCCGCCTGAGATGTTCCTGATCCTCGGTCCACACAAACGGGTAAAGATTCTCCACCGACTCAAGCTCAAGGTTCGTCATCCTTCTCCTTCGCACCCCCTTGGGGACGTCGTTGTTTCCCGCATTGGCAGAAAACAGCAAATCATACAGGCCAGCGCAGAGGATTGTCGCTCGCACACAGGACCATTTTGCGGATTTACCTTCACAATCGGAAAATTCAAGTTGTGAACTACGTCTGCAAGACGCCTGGATTGAATCGGGGCACATCGGGATTGAGAGCGCAGGCCTCCAGCGCCGTCATCAGAACGTCCCTGGTCTTGGCAGGATCGATGATCGCGTCAATCCACAATCGCGCCGCCCCATAGCGTGGATCGGCCTGCGCATCGTAGGTGGCTTTGATCTCGTCATATAGAGCTTTCTTCTCGACCTCCGACAACACCTTTCCGCCCCGCTCCATCTGCTTGGCCCGCACTTCGGCGAGCGTAATTGCGGCCGATGTTCCGCTCATCACCGCGTAGCGCGCCGTCGGCCAGGCGAAAAGAAAGCGCGGGTCGTAAGCTTTGCCACACATGGCGTAATGGCCGGCGCCAAAGCTGCCTCCCACAATCACCGTAATCTTTGGCACCACGCTGGTGCTCACCGCTGAAACCATCTTTGCCCCGGCGCGAATGATCCCCGACCACTCCGCATCCTTGCCCACCATGAAACCGTTCACGTCGTGCAGAAAGATCAGCGGAACGAGGCTCTGATTGCAATCCATGATGAACCGCGCCGCCTTCTGCGCACTCTCCGTGTAGATCACGCCGCCAACCTCGATGCGCCTGGTCCCCGCCGCAGGCCCCGTCGCCACGGTCTGGCTCTGGTTGGTTTTCTGATTGGCAACGATCCCGACCGCCCTTCCGCCAATCCGCCCGTACCCGCACAGTACCGTCCGTCCAAAATCGGCCTTGTACTCATCGAACTCGCTGCGGTCGACGATCCGCCCGATCACCTCCAGCATCTCATAAACGTTGCTTGCGCCCGGCGCCGGATTCAGCAGTCCATACAAATCATCCGCAGCAAATCGAGGCGCATCGCGCTGCTCGTCGAACTCCACGCGATGAAAAACCTCCGCCCTTGAATCCGATCCGGGTTTCTTACCCATCTTGCCCACCAGCGACCGCAATCGCGCCAGGCATGAAGCATCATCCGGCTCCTTGAAGTCCACCGTTCCCGAGACTTCCGCATGCATCGATGCGCCGCCCAGCTCCTCGGCCTCTGTCTTTTGCCCGATCGCCGCCTGCACCAGCGACGGCCCCGCCAAAAACAATCCCGAGCCCTCGGTCATCAGCACCGTATCGGTCATCACCGGCAGGTATGCGCCTCCCGCCACGCACATCCCCATAATCGCCGTAATCTGCGGAATGCCTAGCGAACTCATCACTGCATTGTTGCGAAAGACGCGCCCAAAATCGTCGGTATCGGGAAACACATCCTCCTGCAATGGAAGGAAAACTCCCGCCGAATCCACTAGGTAGAGCGTAGGAATTCTGTTGTCCAGCGCGATCGTCTGCGCCCGCAAAACCTTTTTGGCGGTCATGGGAAAGAACGCACCGGCCTTCACCGTCGCATCGTTGGCGATGATCATGCACAGCCTTCCGCAGACCCGCCCCAGTCCCGTCACCACCCCGGCGCCGGGCGCGCCGCCGTACTCGGAATACATCCCTTGCGCCGCCCAGAGCCCCAGCTCCAGAAACTCGGTCTCCGGGTCCAGCAGCAGCCTCAGCCGTTCTCGCACGGTCAGCCGCCCT
>Ga0206814_10056_pt1 | contig 28353 bp, 25 predicted proteins | sample Alteio_BWOrgCont_90_FD_152850 | JGI IMG/M metagenome (GOLD analysis project Ga0206814, IMG submission 152850) | Enriched cells from forest soil in Barre Woods Harvard Forest LTER site, Petersham, Massachusetts, United States -... | ecosystem: Environmental > Terrestrial > Soil > Temperate forest >...
TTGCGAAGAACACCACTGCGCTCCAGGCTGCAAAAGCGTTGAGCGCGGATTACACCGTGCAGAATCTGCCGGGCGGACCTGCGGAATATAAGGTTCGTTTCGCCAGACCGGCAAAGTTCCGATTGGAGACGCCTGACGAGCTCCTCGTCGCGAACGGCATCACGGTTTGGGATTACAAGAAGTCCGACAACACATACACGGAAATGCCGCAGACCGACGACGACCTCAGGGCTTTCCTCAAGAGGGACGCCGTGCTTTCTTGGACCGGCTTCTTTGCAAAGGAGCCATACAAGACCGCGACCGGAATAAAAGCAGGCGGGAAGCACACAATGAAAGGCAAGCCCGTAGAAGACTTGTCGATGGTGTTCCCTGGCCCACCTGAGCGGACGGCAACTCTATACATCGATCCGGATATGGGAATCGCACGCGGAGTGTCGATCACCACAGCGGCTGGCAAGAACACGATTATCATCGCCAAGGATCTGACAATCTCCAGCGAGCCGGCGAAAGACATCGATTTTGTATTTTCAATTCCAGAAGGTTCAAAGAAGGTCGATCCAAACGCAAAATCTCCGGGAACGACATTTGAAAAGGCCTCTCCGATCTTTCAGTCCAACTGCGCCGGTTGCCATAACTCCGGACGCCCAAGATCCGGTTTTGACGTGACAACTTACGCGGCCTTGATGGCAGGCGGTCGTGGAGGCAAGGAAGTTATTCCCGGCGTGTACTTCCCGAATTTCACCGGTGACGGCACCTCCAACGACGTCGGCGGGGAACTTGCCTTCGGATACCGCTTCGCGACGGATCAATTCGATTTCCGAATAAGCGGCCGAGGCCAGGAATACAACATCTCGGATTCGTTTGGCAACACATCGACCATCGATGTCAGCGAACTGTCGTTTGACGCCCTGTTCCGCTCTCAAGCCTTCTATATTGGCCCCGGGATCAGCTTCGGGTCCGTAACCGGCACCACCCAAGGCTTCACCTTCTCCGGCCAAAACGAAACCGTTTGGTCGGCAACCGTCGGCTACGACATCAGCAACCGCCTCTTCGTAGAAGCCCGCTGGCAAACCGCCGACGTGGATGCCTACAAGGGGTATTCGTTTAATTTGGGATATCGGTTCTGAGCAGGTGGTGTTGGGTTTTGGGGCCAGTGACGAGTCTAGAGCACCTGGCCCCTCCTAAAGCCCAGCACCTTCGGCTTGATCGCGGTTCTCCAAGTTGGTCGGTTACTCCCTTCGGCCGCCTCCTTCGAGGGACAGTAGTGGTGCCCTTCGCGGGCGGCGCATTCCTGTTTGCTGCCTCGAACCCCGCTTAACGCTTGCGGACCGAGCCTTGCAGATAACTCGCAGGCACGAACCATCCTGCTCAGACAGATCTGCAAGACCAGCCCGGTCCAGGCTCACTACGGTGTTCAGGTCAGCAAACAGGAATGCGCCGCCCGCGCAGGGCACCACTACGCGTGAGAGGAGGAGGCGGCCGAGGGAAGAAACCGACCAACCTCCAATACATTGAGCCGTTCCACCTACCTACTGCCAAAGGAATGGGCCCGGCACGTGTTGCGTCCCCCGCCCGAAAAATGCCAAAATATCGGTTCGACTCGCAGGCAGCATCATGAAAGACGGAATCCACCCAAAGACTTATCCAGTTGTGTTCGTAGACGGCGAACACGAATGGGTCGGTGTCTCCACCCACAAAACCAACCAGACCAAAGTCGTCGACGGAATCGAGTGCTCGATTATTAACGTCGATATCAGCGCATTCAGCCATCCGTTCTATACGGGCCAGAAGAAGCTCGTCGATACCGCAGGACGCGTTGAGAAATTTATGCGACGCTATGGTCAGCAAATGGCCAACCAAGGCAAGAAGTAAACAGCGGGAAACTGCTTGCGACTTAAGCCAAAGCGACTGATCCTTATAGCTGTTGCGATCGTTGTCGCACTGGGTGGAACCCTCCTGTACCTGAGAAAGGCGGAAGGAGGGTTTTCAAATGTCTTCAGCCTTACCTATTGGCGAAACCACTGGAGCGGGCTGGAAATGTACCGTCCCTCGGTGGCCTACTTCACGAGAGGAAACGCGGAACACCGGGATGTGTGCCTCACCTTTGACGACGGTCCTCACGTAAAAGGGGCGCCGCTGATCATGGATATTCTCAAAAAAGAAGGCATCCATGGCACTTTCTTTGTCGTCGGCATTCGAGTCAGGGAGCATCCGGAGCTTGTCAAGCGGATGATCGATGAGGGACATGAAGTCGGCAATCACACGCAAGACCACATTCGCCTCGATACCCTCCCATTACAAAACGTAAAGGCGGAGATACGCAACTGCGAGATCAACGTTGAGCGGGCTGCGGGCAGGCGGACAGCTCTATTTCGGGCGCCTGGCACACGCGTAACCCACGATATCATGCTGATGGTCAAATCCATGGGTTACACCACGGTCGGGTGGAACGTCGGGGCTCACGACTTCATTCCGCCCACAACAAGGCAACTGACCCCTGAAATGATTGCGGAGATGAATACCACTCCTAAACAAGTCGCAGATCGCGTCATCGAAAACACGAAACCGGGCGTAATCATCCTGCTTCACGACAGCCCCGTCACCGCAGCGGCGCTGCCAACAATCATCCAGAAACTGCGCGCCGAGGGCTACGCGTTCAAAACCGTAACCCAAATGCTGGCCGAGTTGCCAAAGCCGGTCACCATCGTGGCGAACCCAATCGCCACCGACCGATACGCCTTCCAAAAGTTTCCGCCTCTTCCACCAAAAAAGCCGAAAGCGCCAACCAAACCGTCGCAACAAACCGCAGTAGGCGCTGCACCAATACAGCCCTGAAAGGGCGAAAGCTCACATCGAAGGGCGCAGCCCCGGAATCCTTGAATAACCGGCGGGGGTCCATAATATTCGTATGTCCGCAACCGTACATGCTATCGATCGCCACCGAATCAGCCTGGCCGAATCCGACCGCGCCATCTTTGATTTAATCGGCCGCGAGGAAGCTCGCCAGGAGCACAACCTGGAACTTATCGCCAGCGAGAACATCGCCAGCACCGCCGTGCGAGAGGCGATGATGAGCGTGCTGACCGACAAATACGCGGAAGGGTATCCCGGCGCAAGATACTACGGCGGATGTGAAGTCGTCGACGAAGTTGAGAACCTGGCACGGGATCGCGCAAAGGAACTTTTCGGCGCCGCTTACGCGAACGTACAGCCGCACTCCGGAAGCCAGGCGAACATGGCGGTGTACTTCACATTTCTGAAGCCCGGAGACACGGTGATGGGCATGGACCTATCGCACGGTGGACACCTCACCCATGGTTCGCCCGTCAACTTTTCAGGGCAGCTATACAATTTCGTCCCGTACGGAATCGATCCAACCACGGAACGCCTCGACTACGACCAGGTTTTCGATACAGCAAAGACTGTCCGGCCCAAGATGATCACCGTAGGCGCCAGCGCCTATTCGAGGTCAATCGACTTCAAGACATTCCGGGAGATCGCGGACTCAGTCGGAGCATTCCTCTTCGCCGATATCGCTCACCCCGCGGGCCTCATCGCCAAGGGTCTGCTTCCCAGTCCCATCCCTTACGCGCACGTTGTGACCACGACTACCCATAAAACCCTGAGAGGACCACGCGGCGGCATGATCCTCATGGGTGAAGATTTTGACAATCCGTTTGGCATAGTCGCGCCGAAGAGCGGACGTACGAAGCGAATGTCCGAGCTTCTCGACAGCATGGTTATCCCCGGAATCCAAGGCGGGCCACTCATGCATGTGATCGCGGCGAAGGCAGTCGGATTTGGCGAAAACCTAACCGATGAATTCGGCGAATACGCGAAGCAGATCATTCGAAACGCTCAGGCGTTGTCTCAGGCCCTAACCGATCAAGGCTTCAAGATTATCTCCGGAGGTACCGACAATCACCTTATGCTGATCGATCTTCGCAACAAAGGTCTGACCGGCAAAGCATCGCAGTTGGCTCTGGACCGCGCCAACATTACGTGCAATAAGAACGCGGTGCCGTTTGACGATAAGTCGCCCCTCGTCACCTCTGGGATCCGACTCGGAACGCCGGCGCTGACCACGCGAGGGATGCGCGAGCCGCAGATGGCAACCGTAGCCGGGCTTATATCAAAGCTCTTGTCGGCGCCGGAGGACGAAAACAATATCGCCAAGGTCAAACAAGGCGTGATCGATCTCTGCTCGAAGTTTCCTGCGCATGTCCGATAAGCATGGATCTTGAATCGCAAGCTGAACGGCGGGCTTGGGCGGGAAACATGGCTCGCTACGGCGTCGGGTCCACGGCCGGAGGCGGTCCTTCGTTGGGCGTCTGGAAGGTCGCGATCGATGCCTACTATTGGGACCGGCTGGAGCAGGCGCACGATTTGGCGATCGAGCTCGGCGTCGCTTTTCCCTGGCAAGAGTGGTTTTTTCGTCTCATTGAAGCGGAGGCGGTCACGCGGGAGCAAAGCGAGACGACAGCTGTCGATCCGCAGTTATCGGTGGAGCTGATTCCGTCCGAAATCCCGCATGCCGAGCAGGTAACCGAGGTTATCAACCACGCATGCACGGTGGTTCGTGACCGGTTTGGCTGGCCTGAAGGGGCAAAAACCCTGGTCTCAGTGTTGGCCGAGCAATCGGATGCTCCGTGGACGGTCGGAAGAGCCGGGTACATGATGGACAAGTATCCGTACGACAAGATCTGCATCCCGCGAAATGCGACGGCAACGCCAAACGGGCTGCACACCGTCATCCGACATGAGTACGCCCACGTGATGGTGTTGAATTTGTCCGAAGGCAAAGCCGCCACTTGGCTTCACGAGGCAGTTACCATGGTCGCCCAGGATTGGCCGCGAAGGGAAGACTGGGCCAAGTTCGCGGGCGGCCAAGAGCCGTGGCTCGAACCGGTCACCCTGAACGCAGCCTTCAACGACCAACACGATCCGAGCCGCTTCCACGCAAGGTCGCTAGCGTACAGCCAGTCGGCCGGCATCGGCTTCTATCTCAAGTCGATTTCCGGAGAATCCAAAATCGGCGACCTTCTCCGCGCGTTCGCCGACAATTCCAACTGGACCGAGCTAAAAATGAGCCTAACCGGCCAATCCCCCGCCGACGAAGCCCTCCGCCAAATCTACGGTTTCGGCGAAAAAGACCTCTTCGCAAGAACGCTCAACTGGCTAGCGGAGCGCGGACGATCGTCCGCATAAGGACCGCGGACGCCCCGTCCGCTCTGGGGCCGGAAGGCGATTTCGAGCCTCGGAGAGATCAATCACAGGTCGCTGGCGGACGATCGTCCGCGGTCCTCATGCGGACGAGTCGTCCACGCTCCAGCTAAATCATTAGTGCCGCGACGACGGGGTAGTGGTCGGATAGGTATTTCCTAAACGGGTTGTCTCGGACGATCGAGGCGTCCAAGACGGGGACGCCGTCGAACACGAAGATGTGATCGATCTTCTCGCCGATCATCGCTTCGCTCCATCCGTGATACGTCGCCTGCTCGGGACCGACCGGATTGAGCGTCCGGTATGTGTCCACGAACCCTCCTCGTGCCATCAACTCCACGGCAGGTCCTGTTTCTCCTTCATTGAAATCTCCCATTACGATCAAAGGCGTATTGGCAAAACCTCGAGTCCTTTCGATCACCAACTCGATGCTTTTGAGCCGACTGATGGCGCTTTCATGATCCACATGCAAGTTGAAAACCTCGAAAGGTTGTCCCTCGATTTCGAACGATCCCCGCGTGCAGATCCGCGTTTGCCGGTTTCCCCAAGTCGTTGAGGCCACGGCCTCGGGCGTATTCGATAGCCAAAACGTATCCGACGAATTGACTTGAACGCGGCGCGAATCGAACAGGATGGCGCTGTATTCACCCTGCGTCAGCCCATCCTCGCGACCAACCCCCACATAGTGCAGGTACGGCGCGGCGTGGCGAATCTCTTGCAATTGGTCATGGAGCACCTCCTGCAAACCGATAATGTCGTACCCGGACGAAGCAAGAAACCCGATGGCAGCGTCTCCGCGAAACCGCCAACTGTTCTCGCCGTCGTTGGCAGTTCCATACCGGATGTTGAAGGACATCACCTTCAACCGGATCCGATGCGGCGCCATTACGAGTAGGCCGGTTTCACGGTCTGTTGAGCGACGCTCGACCGTTCAGCCGCCTCGATAATCGATATAATGCGTCGCCCTTCCTCGGCTTTGACGCCAAGATCTTCGCCCTTCATCAAATGAGCCGCGATGTTGTTGTAGTACGCCTGCTGGTTGGTCTTCATCATCGGTGCTTCAAACTTGGCGATGTACCCGTCATGGTCCACGGAGACCTCGATCTTGTCCCAGCTATGCATCACAATGGCGCCCTTCGTTCCAAGAATTCGCCATCGATCCTTCGATGCCGCCGCCAAGTTTGAGATTTCGACCGAGGCGTTTGCGCCGCCTTCGAACCGGATCGTTAACTCCGTGTGATCCTCGTTTGTATGGTCGAACCACCGAAGCTTCTGAAAATAGCCGTCGACGCCGACGACATGCTTGGGTACCAAGTGAAGGATCCAGTCGATAATATGCGCGCCCCAGTCGAACATCGCGCCCCCGGAAATCTTCTTGTCGGATCGCCACCAATTGCCAAACGGATGGAGCCCGCCCATCATGGCTTCGATATGAAATACGTCGCCGACAACGCCCTTTTCAATGAGCTCGCGAATCGTCATAAAGTCGCCGTCAAACCGGCGGTTATGGAAGATCGACAGCATGACGTTGTTGGCTTCGGCTGCCCCGATCATCGCATCCGCCTCCGCGACGCTGATACACATCGGTTTTTCAACAATCACGTGCTTGCCCTTGTTGGCGGCCTTGACGGCAACCGAGGCGTGCATGTTGTGGGGCAGAATCAACACCACGAGATCGACTTCCGGGTCTTCAAGAAGCCTGTCAACGTCCGTATAAGTTCGGATCCCGGGGAAGTCGTTCGAAGCGACCTCCATTCGAGCAGGATCTACGTCGCAAGCCGCGACCGTTTGCATGCCGGCGGCGTTGATCATTTCGCCGTGGTATTTCCCCATTCCAAACGCGCCGCCGTAGCCAACCACCGCGGCGCGCACTGTACTCATTTCGAAAGCCGCCATAAACTAGATTCCACCTCTCCCGGCTGGGGAGTGTACACCGGTGGAATCTCGATTTAGTGCGTGCCGCCGACTGAAGTAATCGGGCTGAAACTGGGAGGGTCGCTAGCGGGGAAGCTGTCATCGAGCATCATGTCGATGGCAGCCTCTTCCGCGCTGATCGGCTTCTTGTCGAGTCCGAGGCGTTGACGCACTTCCGGCAATTTCAGCAGCTTTGTCACGGCGATCGCAGCGGCCAATGCTCCAAGGGCTCCTGCCACAACAATTAATTGACGTTTATCGCTCATTTTCTCTCCCCCTCCCTTACTGGGACTTCGTAATCGGCGGCCGCGGCGCCTGCGGGGCAGGTTGCGGCAGCTTGGGCTGGGCCGAGCGCTCTATGGCCGGCGCCGTCGATGCCGGAGCCGGAGTTGAGTCCGTGCTCGCAGCCGGAGCTTGAGACGGCAAAGCAGCCGGCGGCGTTCCATCAAGCTTCAATGTTCCGCTCACCAATTGCGCCGCCAGAATCGTCTGGATGACCCCGGTAATCTGGTCAGCCGCACCGCCGGCGGCAGACCGTCCGTCACTTGAGATGTTTACCAACCGCGCTTGCGCCAGCGCATTCGCGATAACCGGGGCGATCTGCGGCAGCATCTCCAACTGGCGGAGTGTCAGGTAGGCATCGCCGCCCTCCGCGATCGCCTTATTGACGAGGCGGATTGCGTCGGCTTGTGCAGATGCGACGGTTCTGAGCTTAATGGCTTCGGCTTCAGCGTTCGCCTCGGCGTTCACTTTGAGCTTTTCGGCATCTGCCACGGCTTGAGCGATCTGTGTCGCACGAAGTTCCGCTGTACGCAGAGCCTCAAGTGCGGCCTGTTTCAGCGCCTCCGCGTTTGCGATGACCGCCGCGTTCTCGGCTCGGCGCTGCTCAAGGTCACGCTGTTTATCGTTTACCGCCTGCTCCGCGCCAAGCTGAGCTTCACGGGAACGGCGTTCCTGATCGGCTTGAACGATGTCTGCATTGGCTTTCGCTTCAACTGCCGACTGGCGTCGCCGTGCTTCGGCAACCTCGCTCTGGACCTCCTTGATGTTCAAGGAATTGAAAACCAACCCTAGATCCTGCAATTCGCGAGAGCATGCGCTTTTGATAATGATGGCGAGTCGATCGTCATCGTCAGCGGCGACCACCGCGCTAGTCAGCGGCTTGACCAATGCCGTCGGTATTTCTCCGGCGTCGACTGGAAAACTCGCTTTGGCATTAAAAAGTTCGTCGTGGTGCAGCAGGTTGATCGCCCGCCGGCCGGTCGATGTAAGCAAATCGGTCAGAGTGCTTGTCTGCTCGTTCTCGGGCTTTGCAAAGAAACGGTTTGCCGCCGTTCGGATCGTTTCGTTCGAGTCGCCTACGCTGACAATGGCGCTCGCGAGGACACGAACTTTGATGGGCCTTGGCTGGCCGTTCCGATCGACGTCGGCGGTTTGGTCGGCGATGTCGAGATCGATGTTGATCGCTTTAGACGGAATCGTCGTACCGGTTGTCCAGAGCGGAATCTCCCAGGATTTGCCGGGACCCTTATAGATCTTGGTTGCGCCCCCCATCGAACTTACGAGGCGGATAGTTCCTGCCTCTACCGTTCGCAAGAAACGGCTTGCGATGATGGTGAGGAAGAATATAAGGCCGACGATCACCGATGCGAGAATAATTGTGTCTTGAGGCATTAAAGTTTCGCTCCCCCCTTGTCAGGGCTTGCGGGCAAAGCAAAGAGCGCCATCAAATCGACAGCTCCTTGGTGACTTGGCAAGTATTTTTTGCCGCGTCGACTGAGGTGACCACCACCTCGTCACCTTTGTTGACTTGCACGCCGCGGTGGAGTTCGGCGGGGTCGAGCATCGCCAATACCTGGACGGATTGGTCGTCGACCGAAACTTTGACGAGCCCGCGACCGGCCTCGTCAAATCGAGTCACAGCCATGCCTGTGTGAGCGACGATCCCCTCTAAGCCTTCGGATGGCTTTGAGACGAATTTCATCGCAAGGTTTAAAAAAGGCCTTTCGATTCCGAAGCAGAAAACGAATGCAGCTACGACGGCGATCCATGGCAGCATGGCTCCGGCAACGACGGTTTGAAGCGCCAGTCCGGCGAGTCCGGCCCCCAGGCAGAGGCTGAATATATCGAGCGGTGACAGCAGCAGCAAGCTCGCGATCGATCGTGCCATGTCGGCGTTTCCGGACCGAACCGGCTGCGAGGGGCCCTTCATGGCGGGAGCGTGATGTCCGGCGGATGATCCTCCATGGTGACCAGGCAAAGCGCCCGTGTGCCCATGTCCTCCCAATCCATGGGGAGCGTGAGAGTTCCCCCCGTGGCTCATTCCCAACAGAGTCATCGTGACAAAACCGATCGATCCTATCAGCAAGAGCAATAAGTACACGGCTTTTAGAAGTATTACTTGTTTTGAGGCAAGAGGGTTACGATGTGGTCTGAGTTATTTCAGACCCGTGTCGGGCGGCTAAACTGGATTGTGCCAAACCGTCTTGCCGATGCGACGTCGCCTTATCTGATCCAACATGCGGAGAACCCTGTAGATTGGTTTGCATGGGGCGATGAGGCGTTTGCGTTGGCGAAGCGGTTGGACAAGCCGGTTTTCGTCAGCATTGGCTACTCCTCTTGCCACTGGTGCCATGTTATGGCGCACGAGTCGTTTGAAGACGAGGCCGTTGCCGAGTTGTTAAATGCGGAATACGTGTCCGTCAAAGTCGATAGGGAAGAGCGGCCGGATGTGGACGATGCATGCATGATGGCGGTGCAACTCATGAGCGGGCGCGGCGGCTGGCCAATGAGCATCTTCATGACGCCCGATCGCAAACCATTCCTTACCGGCACCTACTGGCCGAAGGATGACCGAGGCGGGCACCCCGGATTCATGAGCATCTGTAAGCAAGTTGCAGAGGCCTGGAAAACCCGTCGGCAAGCGGTCGAAGAATCAGCCGAGCAGGTTGCTTCTGCAATAGAGCAGGCTCTAACGTCGCCGGCTCCGGAGTCGAACGTGACTTTGGACGGAGCGTTTCTCGACCAGGCAGTTGAGGCGCTGGTCGCTGGTTACGACGAAGTTAATGGCGGTTTCGGTGGAGCGCCCAAATTTCCGCCGCATACGGCAATCGAGTTTCTCATGCGCTACGCGATCAGTCCGGCCAAGGACGAGGAACTTCAAGAAGCTGCCATCAGTGTGGCGCTCTTTACGTTGCGAAGCATGGTTCTTGGCGGCATACACGACCATGTGGGTGGGGGATTCCACCGTTATTCGACCGACGAGCGATGGCTGTTGCCCCATTTTGAGAAAATGCTGGTCGACAACGCTCTCATGCTTGGAAACCTTGCTCAGGCGGCAGGCATTTCCAGCGAGTTGGAGCCCGCACTTTCCGAACTGTTCGCCCGTGCCGCTCAAAGTTTGATCGATTGGCTCATGCGTGAAATGACGAGTGAGGAGGGGCTCTTTTTTTCAGCCCAAGATGCCGATAGCGATGGCGAAGAGGGCAAGTACTACACTTGGACCACCACAGAGGTGTCGGAAATCCTCCAACATCACGCTCCCGTTTTCATGCAGGCATACGGATTCGAACCGGAAGGCAACTTCGAAGACGAAGCCCAGGGCAGGAAGACGGGGGCAAATATTCCTCACCTAAAGGAGGACTTATCCGCCCAATTCCAACAAGAACTCGAGATGCTCCGATTGCAACGAGATCTTCGTGTTCATCCCGGATTGGATGACAAGGCCCTGGTCGGATGGAACGGGCTCGCGATCGGTGCGCTCGCCGACTCGGGAATGTGGCCACTCGCACAAAATGCAGTTGTCGGAGTTCTATCCGCCGAAAAAAAGCACGGTCGGCTCCCACACCAGATATCCAAGGGCGCCCCAACTGGAATCGCCTATCTCGACGACTATGCGTACTTCATTCAAGGGATGCTCAAGCTGGCCGTATGCCTATCCTTCCTAGAAGAAAATGGAGAATTGCCGCCTCAAGCGATTCCTTCCGAAGCGTTGATCGCTCAAGCGGCACGGCTTTGCAGCGAGATGATCGAGAAGTTCTACGACGAGGAAAACGGCGGGTTTTTTGCAACATCCCCCGAGCACGAAAAACTGTTCGGCAGGTCTAAACCGGTTTTCGACCAGCCGGCGCCGAGCGCCAATGCGATCGCCATTCGATGCTTGATTCAGCTTGGCGATGAGGCTAGAGCACGGCAGAGTTTAAACGTCCTGGCGGGCTGGATGCAGCGCTCACCCCAAGCAACGGAGTCGCTTCTTACGGGTGCCCTGTCGTTGTTGGCCGGTTACTCCGATGAAATGGCCGGCGCTGTGGAAGTTCCGATCGAGATCGTTTCAAAGACTCCCGTCACTCCGCCAAAGCCTAAGCCGGAGGTAGTCGTGAGCATCTCCGGAAAGGAGTTCGTAGCAAATTCGAACTCGATTGGTTCCGGCCATATCTCGATTTCGGTTCCAGAGGGATACCACCTGAATTCATCCAAGCCGCCGGCGCGATGGCTGGTCCCAACGAAGGTCGAAATCCGGGGCCTAAAGGCTGAGGTTAAGTATCCCGAAGCGATAGACGACCAGTACCGTGGGCAGATCGTTCTGCCGTTCGAGGTTCAGCTTCCTAATGGCGAAAGCGGAGCAGAATTCGAACTAACGGTCAGCTACCAAGCGTGCACCGATTCCGAGTGTCTGGCGCCTTCGGAAAAAGTCTTTACGGCGGTCGTGGTTCGCGGCTAGTGCCACGGCTTTAGGTCAAGCGATTCCGGTTGGGACACGAGTTCGATTGGCCGTCCGTGAGCCCACGCTGCAATGGTTTTCGCGACGCCGGCGCCGGTATACAAGCGTCCCTTTAGGTCCGTGTACAGTTCGTCGTCGAAAAGCTGGATTGCCTGATCGCCGTTCTCGATCGACCAGTATTGGAGTCCCACTTGGAGTTGCTTGATTTGCCGGGTGATGTGGACGACTCGAAGCTTGCTTCTCTGCAAGATCAAGACACGGTCACCCTTCTGCTCAATCAGGTTGTCCTCCCGGAGCCGCACCGAGTGAGGCGCGCTAAAGTCATAGATAAGGCTGCCCGCAGTCCATACGAAGAAGGCGAAAACCCAAAGGAAGCCTCGCGAGGTATGGAGAAATCGGCTCTCCAACCAGGCTCCGAGAGCCATGAACACTACAACTCCAAGGTTCACCAGGGAATCGGGCGGTCGAACAAAAGCAGCAACACCCAGCGCCGCTATTCCAAAGAATATGGATAGCGGTGGTTTTTTGTTCCAGATCCACACAATGACTGAAGCTGCCGCAAAGATAGCGCAGAAGATCCAGGTCAATAGCTGATGGTCGAATCCGACAAAACTGAAGTGTGAAATGACCACTCAGTCAGTATGTCTTTGATTAAGTACGAAGGAAAAGTGAATTCCGCGTGAATTTAATAGGAATGAGTCCCCATTTTGTGTAACAAGCGTTCGTTTAGTGGGAATACGCCCGTCCGTAAATGGTCACCGGACGCCTCGCCTAGTGCCATCCAGCTTTAGCGTCGGAGGGGGCGAATGGCCCGATTTCGGGCCATTCCGCCGTTGGGTCCTACTTCAATTCGCTCGCAACAGCCTCGGAAAAACCGCTTGTTGTAGCATTGCCGCCTAGGTCATAAGTTTTAATGCCCTTGGCAAGCGTTGCTTCGAGTGCGCCCTCGATGTTCTTGCGAGCGTCGTGCTCGCCGAGGTGGTCGAGCATCAAAGTAGCCGACAGCAATAGTGCCGTGGGATTTACCTTGTTCATCCCGGTGTATTTTGGCGCCGAACCGTGAACGGCTTCAAACAATGCGCAAGATTTGCCATAGTTTGCGCCTGGAGCAACGCCGAGTCCGCCCATCATTCCCGCCGCGAGGTCGGAGACGATATCGCCATATAGGTTTGGAAGCACCAGCACGTCGTAAAGCTTCCACTTCGTCACCAACTGCATGCATTGGTTGTCGACGATGTTGTCCCAACTCTCGATGTCCGGATACTCGGCGGCGACTTTCTTGAACGACTTCAAGAACAGGCCGTCGCCTATCTTCATGATGTTGGCTTTGTGCACGCCGACCACGTTCTTTCGGCCGTTGGCTCGAGCATATTCAAATGCCGCGCGAGTGATCTGCTCGCTCGCCTGCGCGCTGATGATCTTTACCGAATGCGCGACTGTTTCCGTCGCCATATATTCGATCTGAGCGTAAAGGTCTTCCGTATTCTCTCGGAAAATGACGATGTCTAGATCTTTGAACGGAGTGACAACGCCGGGCAGCGACCGAACGGGACGAACGCATGCGTACAGATCCAACTTCTTTCGAAGCGTAACGTTCGGGCTCACCGAGCCTTTGCCGATAGGCGTCGTCATCGGAGCTTTCAGCCCGACTCCGATCTCCTTGATCTTCGCAACGGTTTCCTCCGGTACGATTGGCTGGCCGGCTTCGACGCACTTTAATCCCGCTTCCACATCGATCCAGTCGATATCGACTTTCGCCGCCTTGAAAATAACTTCGACGCCTGCGACCAACTCCGGTCCGACGCCGTCTCCTCGAATCAAACAAACTTTGTGTGCCATATCTCCTCTTTGCGGTTAGTACGGTTGGCTGTATGCGTTGTCGCCGTCGATTTTATAGAGCTTTTGGCACTTCGTCCACTCCCAGCCCAGGCCGGAAATGTGAGCCACCAACTCGTCGACTTGCGAACTCGAGACTTCGTCGTTGCTTAAGTAGCGGCACTGCTGCCAGTCGCTAAGCTGCATCTCGGGAACGGGCGGCGGATAGACGCGGCTTCCGCGGTTGGAAATCAGGGTGAGAGTAAAGGGTCCGAACGCTTTTGGAAGTTCGGGAATCGAAGGGGTTCGAAGGAAAACGTCGACCCCGTGCAAAGTCATCATTGGTGGTATGTCCTCAAAGGTTTCAGGTGGATGCCATCACGGATTATGGGAAAGCCGCGCGCCCTAAGTCAAACGGCAGAGCCGTATAATGGCGAGCATGTCTCAATCGATCGGCTTCTATGGCGCAGCCGAAACAGTGACGGGTTCGCGCCATCTCCTTACGATCGGCAACCAAAAGGTCCTTGTCGACTGCGGCCTGTTTCAGGGAAGTCACGAGCTGAAGCTCCGAAACACCGCGCCATTTTCGTTTGTGCCCCGTGAACTTGATGCGGTCGTAATCACCCACGCTCATATCGATCACATCGGTTTACTCCCGCGCCTGGTGGCCGAGGGGTATCAAGGTCCGATCTATGCGACCCCGGCCACGATCGAATTAAGCAGGATTTCGCTTCCTGACAGCGGCCGCCTCCAGGAGGAAGATGCGCACTACGCGAATAGGCATCGCCACTTTCCGCAGCCGGTTGTCCCGCTCTATACCGAGCGGGACGCTTACGAAGCGCTCAAGCACTTCAAGGCGGTCCACTATGGTCAGCCCCACGAGTTGCCGGGCGGCGCCAGCTTCACGTTCTCGCCTGCCGGACACATTTTAGGTTCGGCTTTCGCCTACATCACGTTTCACGATGGCACTCGTCTTCTGATGTCCGGGGACCTCGGACGCTACGACACTCCGCTCATCAAAGACCCAACCGTCGTGGAATCAGCCGATTACTTGGTTATCGAAAGCACCTACGGAGATCGGTTCCACTCGCACGAAGACCCGCTTGGAAAGATCGAAAGTGTGCTTCACGACGTGATGAAGTCCGGCGGCGCTTTGGTCATTCCTTCATTCGCGATTGGCCGCACCCAGGAGCTGCTTTACTATTTTCGGCAATTGCAGAATCAGGGGCGCATGCAGCGGATTCCCATCTACATCGATTCGCCCATGGCGGTCTCCGTTACGCACGTCTACGCGCAAGCTCATGAAGATCTCGATGAGGAGATGCTTGCGTCCGTCAAAGCCGGCAACAGCGAACTGGAACCATCCGGGATCACTTTCGTGCGCGATAAGGAGCTGTCGAAGGCGCTTAACTCACAGCATGGTCCCCTAGTCATCATCAGCGGCAGCGGCATGGCAAATGGTGGCCGCGTCGTTCACCATTTGATGCATCGGATGCCGGATCCATCGACCATCGTGCTATTCACAGGTTATCAAGCCGAGGGCACGCTGGGTCGACGCCTTCTGGAGGGAGCGACCATGGTTCACATCATGGGCCAGGAAGTCGAGGTCAGGTGTAGGATCGAAAAGGTCAACGCACTATCCGCCCACGCCGATCAAGGTGAAATGATGAAATGGCTCTCGAACTTCAAAGCCGAGCCCAAAATGACCTTTATCGTCCACGGTGAACCCCCCGCCCAAGAAGCCCTCCAAGCCCGCATCGAAAAGGATCTAGGCTGGAAGACAATCATTCCCAAACAGGCAGAGACTCACGCTCTCTAAACTTAGCACTTAGTACTCAGCACTTACAATTTAACCGCCCACGCCGTCTGCAACTGATCGTACGTGAGCGACTTCACATGCATGTCGCCAAAGAGGCAGTTGTAGCGATAGCCGTGCAGCAGTTCCAACACCGTTTCCGTGTCGTCGTCCGAACGCAAGCCTCGGCCGTCGCCGTGCCAGTGGCCGGCGCCATCGAACAGCACATTTGTTTGAGCTGGAAGTTGGAACGAAGAATCGCTATAGGCGCGGAAGGCAATTTCCGTCCTGAAAAAGTAACTTGAACCGAATGTCTGGAACATGCTCGGCGACGATATGAACGGGTCGGGGAAGTGGCTGTCTAAAATCGAGGTGCCTGTATCGGAAGGGCAATGGAAAACGCCATAGCTGTGAAGATAGGGCTGAAGCACATCCTGGAGGAACGGCATCGATGGGATTTGTGCCTGATAATCCGGAAACTGGGCCCAGATCTGAGTGTCGTATTTGTCAGATGCATCGACGGCGTGAGGGAAGATACCGTCGTAATCGGACATATACATCGCGATCGAATCGCCGACCTGCTTCAAATTGCTGATGCACTGCGTCTGTTTGGCCGCCGCCTTTGCACGGGCGAAAACAGGGAACAACAACGATGCCAAGATTGCGATGATCGCAATCACCGTAAGGAGTTCAACCAGCGTAAATCCACGCTTTCGCACGTTGTCTAGTGAGGCAAAAGTGTCCATAGGCTTTACGTCACTCTCATGGTACGCCAACATGTGCGATTTTATAGTTGTCCAATTTTGTGGAAAACATGGCAGACAGGCTGCCATAATAGGAGGTTGCGTCCCGCCCGGACGTCCGAGGAAACCTGTTGGCCAAACCAATCGCAATTAAGCCTGAAGAAGAATTCGCGCGGTCCTATGTAGACCGCCTCATACTTGAGAAGTTAACCGAAATGGAGTCCGCTGTCAAGCTGGGCGAACTCGCGGATAAGCTCTCGCCAGAAGGCATTGGCCTTGCAACGGTACGATCCCTGCTTGCTTCCAACCCTGAGCGTTTTGCCTATCACGAGCGAAAGTGGATCCCCGCATCTAGACTCCAGGGTCAAGGCCGGCCCTTTGCGGAAGCGATGGCGATCGTCCTGCACCGCTATGGCGCCCCTATGTCGGTTGAGATGCTGGTTACCGAGATCTCCCGGATTCGCCGGGCAGCCCCCGACCAAGTAGAAGAGATCATCCGCCGGATCATCAAATCGGATAAAAACTTTGTCTCGACCGCAAACGACGAAGTCGCTTTGACCGATTGGGGATTCAAGGCAACCGACGAAGTCCATGCCCGTGCACTCGCCATCAACTGTGTGACTCAGGAAGAATTGGAAGCTGCGCGAGCCAAATTGACTGGCATCGACTGGCGGTCGGATCTTGGAATCGAAGAAGCCATTAAGAAAGCGGCTCCGATTCGGATGAAAGTTCTGGGAGCTGTGGCCTTTACCGCGGTGAATTCGCCCGATCCGAAGTCCGTCTTGATCTTCGACAGCCGCGACTTTTTCTCCAAGGCGTTATCCGTCCACGGCTTTGTGTTCTCACCTGACGGAGTTATCCACCCTGAGGCCGACACCAAGAAATGGATTTCGGCGGCCATCAAGCTGGCCGACAAACTGGCGCCGATGGTAGAGCTGGATGATGCGGCTCCGATCGAAATCAAGCCGGAAGACGTGGACAAAATCGTAGCCAAGATTCTTGCCAGCGATCAGTCGATGACGGCCACCCGGCTCCTCGAGGAAAACTACGAGATTACGGTCAGCAACAAGACGTTTCCTGACGACATGACCAACATCCTGACCGCGCTCAAGTCAAACGGCGCGATTCAGTGGGTCGGCGGCGACAGATTCCGAAAAGCCAACGATTATCCCGAGTACGTCACGGAGGTTCCCGAGCCGTTCTATTTCGTCACGAGCGAAGTAGTGGACGAAGAAGGCGAACTGGTCGACATCGAGTTAACCGACGACGGCCTAAGCTCTTCGCTGAGAAAGTTGCTTGGCCACCCGCTGGCGACCGACGTACTGGATGAAGACATTCAGCCCGCGCCGAAAACAATGCCGGAAAGCGTTCGACTTGTTCTGAAGTCGATCCATCGAGAGTTGGGCACCTTCCCGATGTGCCAGTTGCCGACCGATTGGCTCGATGCGAAACCCAAGATTCAAGAGCTGATCATCGTGGACCAAAACGCCCGAGAGCTTCAATTGTGGGCGAACCATGACGTGCGCCTGATCTACGGGTTCATCGACTGGTGGTACGAGCAGCCCGTCGAGAGCGGAGCCGTGTTTACGCTTACAAAGACCACCAAGCCTAACGTTCTCGAGTTCGCTTGGCTCGATCAGCCGGATCCGGTGGTGTTCATCTCCGCCCAGCGCATGGAAGAGCTCCGCCAACTCGGTGTTCAGGGAGAGGATCGAAGCACTTTGGATCTTCTAATCGAAGTAATGGCCCACTGGCCCAAAGGCGCGGATTACCTAACTTTGCTAGCCGAAGTGAACGTTGTCAGACGCTCCAGCCGGCGGCTCATCGCATCGCTTCTTTCAAGCTATCAATGCTTCTACCAGCGATCTGGATCCCCTGTGTGGCACTTCGACAACAAGAAGGTCGAGCTGGGCTTCGACAAGACCAAGCGGAAGTTCATCAAGAAGTAGATTCGATTCAAGGTACAATAACCAACTCAATCAATCATGGCAAATACGAAATCGAGCAAAAAGGACCTGCGCAGAACCGTCAAGCGACGTGCGCGCAATCTAGGAACGCGCAGCGCGCTTAAGACCTATGTGAAAAAGGTGCGCACGGCCGTAGCATCAGGCGAAGCCGCCGCCACTCAGTCGGCATTGGTATCCGCCGTAAGTGCCCTCGATAAGGCAGCCCAGCGTGGCATTATTCACAAGAATCAAGCCGCCCGCCGCAAATCCCGAATCGCCAAGGCCGCCAATAAACTAGCCGCCAAAGCCTAAACGGCACAAATAAGCTCCGCAGGCAACGCCTGCGGAGCTTATTTGTGTGCCATCCCCCCTCTCCCGTGTGGTTCGTCATGGGAGAGGGGGCAGGGGGTGAGGGAAAGCCGCATATGGCATGCAGGGGCTGACGGAAAGCTACTTAATCCGCAAAATCTCTAACTCAAAGATAAGCGTTGAATTCCCGGGAATGGGGCCTTGGCCGCGCTCACCGTAGCCTAACTCAGGAGGAACGGTGATCTTTCTTTTGCCACCGACCTTCATTCCGGTAACCCCCATATCGAACCCCTGAATGACCTGGCCCGATCCGACGCGGAACGAGAACTGCCCGCTGTCGAACGCCCTGCCGTCGGTAAACGTTCCCTTATACTTCAGATCTACCGTGTGGCCCGCCATCGCGGTAGTGTCGCCTTTTCCTTCGCCAAGTTCTTCTATTTTAATCATTGACCAAACCCTACCAGTTCAAGCTCAAATATCAGTGTCGAGTTGGCAGGGATGAGGACGGCGCCCTGCTTGGCTCCTGGTCGGCGATCCGGAATGGGTCGCGAACCATAAGCATAATCGGGTGGAATCGTGACTCTTCTTTTCTCGCCGACCTTCATTCCGTATAGAGCCTGGGTAAAGCCGGGCACAAGACGAGGATCGCCCAATACAAGCTTCATAGTTTGGTGATGGTCGTAACTGCTGTCGAATTTCTTGCCGTTCGTGAACATACCCGTGTACTGAAGCTCGAGCTTATCCCTGGTCTTCGCTCCAGGCCCGGTGCCCTTCTTGAGGATGGTGTAACTGCACTTGTGAATACCCAAGAGGTCCACTTCGAACTTAAGCGTTGCGTTCTTCGGAATCTTTCCGTCGGGTGTTCCACCTGCACCATATGCAAGATCCGGCGGGATCGTCAGTATTCTCTTGCCGCCCACTTTCATTCCCAGGATCCCTTGATCCCAGCCCTTGATGACGAGCCCAGCTCCTAACACGAACCTAAACGGTGGTCGGCCTGCTTGGAGTGACGTATCGAACACAGTTCCATTGGTAAGCTTGCCCGTGTAGTTCATGGACAGCAAGTCGTAGTTAGCGGCGCCCGGCCCAGAACCCACCTTGACGTTTTTGATGTCGAGCTTTCCACCGGCTTGAAGCAGCACCATGGGTAACAAGAGCCCAGAAATTTGCATCGCAGAAGGGTACCCCGGCTATGCCACCGCGAATTCGCGCCGATCGTAGACCAGGTCGGTCGCGATCTTCCAGATATCGGGTTCGATCTTGTTCTCCGGCTTGATCTTGCTAAAGTGAACGATCGCGCTTGTGAGCCCTGCCTCTTCGCAGTAGTGAAGGAACGCTGAATTCAGAATCTGCCTTGCCGACGCCTTCAGGCCGAAGCTGATGTTCGAAACACCTAGAATCGTGTTGACCTTCGGGTGCCTTTGTCGAAGTTGCCGAATGGCCTCGATCGTCTCATAGCCTGCCGCACGGAACTCTTCGTCTCCTGAGCCCAGCGTGAAGGTTAGACAGTCCATAAACACGTCGTGGTCGGGCACTCCGAACTCACGGGTTCTGGTCAATATCCGCTCGGCGATCTCGATTTTCTTGTCGACCGTCTTCGCCATCCCCTGCTCGTCAATCGTTAACGCCACGACGGCAGCGCCGTATTTCCGGCAAAGTCCCAGCACTCGATTGGTCCTTGCCTCGCCGTCTTCAAAGTTGATGCTGTTGATAATCGGCTTACCGGCCACGCACTGCAGCGCCGTCTCGACAACCTGCCACTCCGTGGAGTCAACCATAAGCGGGACCGTGATGTGTCGGTTGTAGTATCCGAGCAGAGTCTGCATGTCTTTGCCCTCGTTCCGCCCGACGTAGGCAGCGCACACATCGAGGACATGTGAGCCCTCCGCCTCCAGTTCCCGTGCCAACTCGGTAAGTCCTTCCCAGTTTTCTGCCGCGAGCATGTCCCGAAAAGCCCTCGACCCGTTCGCGTTTGTCTTTTCGCCCACGATCAGGATCGAGTTATCCTGCGCGTAAGGTTGAAAGGAGTACAGACTCGAACATCCGATCAAGCTTAGCGCCGACGCCTGCTCATCCGATTTGAGCTCGAAATCGAATCCGGGAAACAGCCCCTTGACCTTCTGCCAGTGAGCGTTTTCCCCGTGAGATCTGCCGCCAACGGCTTCCGCCACCGCTTTGATATGAGCCGGCGTCGTTCCACAGCAGCCGCCGACCATCGCGACGCCGTGGTCCGAAACAAATCGATCGTGATGGGCAGCCAATTCGTCAGGCGTGAGTTTGTAAAGCGCCTTGCCACCCTCCATCACCGGCAGACCGGCATTCGGTTGGATGGCGAGGGGTCGCGTTGAATTTTGTCCCAAGAATCGGACGTGGGGTGTCATCTCGACCGGACCCGTTGCGCAGTTCAAGCCAATCGCTTTGACGGAAGGGAACGACTCGATCATGTTGAGCGCGGCGCCGATTTCGCTGCCAAGCAACATCGTGCCGGTCTGTTCCATCGTTACCTGAACGAATATCGGGACCTGCCGCCCCGTTTCGTCCATGGCTCGATTCGCCGCCACAATGCCGGCTTTGACCATCAAGAGGTCTTGCAGAGTCTCCAACAAGAGCGCATCGACGCCACCTTCCAGCAAGCCTTTGAAAGAAAGCGAGTAGGTCGCCTCCAGTTCTTCCCAGGTCGCCTGGCCGAGAGAAATCAGTTTGGTGCCGGGACCGAGTGCGCCCACCACAAACCGCGGTCTATCGGTTGTCGAATAGGTGGCTGCCGCTCGCTTGGCGATCTTTGCGGCTTCTAAAGAGGCGTCGTAGACAAGCTCTTGAATCTCGTACTCACCAAGAACGATCGATGTGGATCCGAACGTATTCGTTTCAACAAGGTCGGATCCCGCTGCGAAGTAAGCCCCGTGAATCGATTCGATCACCTCCGGCCGTGTGAACACGAGAGCCTCGTTGCACCCGTCCAGCAGCTTCCCGCCTAACCGTTCGGCAGCAAGATTGACTGCCGCGCTGTGGCGAGGATCGGCGCGCAGGATGAAATCCTCATTGGACAGGTCGGCGCCCTGAATCTGTGTGCCCATGGCACCGTCGTAAACCAGCACGCGCTCCGCCAAAGCTTCCAGCAGCAAAGAATCCATACCTACCATTATGGAAGCCACAGGCCATAGGCAAAGAGTCGTTCGACCTTTACCCTTATAGTATAAGGCTCTTTCCCCTTCGCCTTTTTTGATGGTTCGTGCGAAAAGGGAGAAGGGGTCAGGGGATGAGGGTTCCGGAAACCATATACACCACCCTCTTCCTTCGATTTTGATGGTTCGTGCGAAAAGGGAGAAGGGGTCAGGGGATGAGGGTACCGGAAACGAGGTACATAACCCGATTTAGCCGCGACAGTTAATCGCAATACACCCCGTAACCAAAAGCGTTGCACTGGCGCACGTCGCGTAATCCAACACAACCGAGTCCTCACTGCATTCGATCCGATAGGTCGTTTCGCCGCCGAATCGAATGTTATCGTTGAAAGACCTGTCAAGACGTTGAGCCACGACATCGACGGTTTCCGTGCTATCGCCGCTTGTATACAGCATGCATTCCGGGTTTCCGGTTGCTTCTGTTTGACACGATACAGCCGAGCCACCCGCGACCAGGTAGTACTCGATGTCGGTTTTCATGCGCAGAAGCTCGCGACCCGAATTGAGCTTCGCGAACCCCATGATTCTCGATCTTTCCTCGATAAACTCTGTCATAAGCTGAGAAGAACTGGGACCTCCACCCCAATGCGCTGACCTTGCATGAAGGAATTATACGTACGGAGTTCCTGAGAGTTCGATTTTTGGCGCCAGGCAAGATAAAGCAGAAGCGTAAGTTTACAAAGTCTTACCTTATCCATTCGACGGGTATCTTAAGCCGTGCGATCGTTTCGCCGCACCCTTGGGTTTCTGCGGCCTTATCGTGGACGTGTCTTGCTTGCGGTGGTGATGACGCTGTTTGTCACTCTCCTACAGATCGTGCCGCCTCGTTTGTACCAGGTCGCGATCGATAATGCGATCCGGCCCTCGCTGGCCGCCCAAAAGCAAATCCGAGAGATCGATTCCCCCCATATCCCCACGCCGCAGCAGGCGAAGTTGGAATCTCACCGAAGGGCAATGCTTAAAGTCGAGGTCGATGAAACAGACCCGCACATATTGCTGCTCGCCTCCATTGCACTCGTTTTGGTCGTTGGTTTCCGAAACCTGTTCAGCTACGCCAATTCATATATGGTCACCTGGATTGGTCACCGCTTTGTGTTCGACCTTCGCTTCGCCACCTGGCGGCACCTTCAACGTCTCAGTTTGGCTTTCCACAACCAGACTCAAACGGGAAAGATCATGGCGCGGGTCACCGCCGACATCGAGTTGATTCAAGGCCTGATCCAGGGCCAGCTTGTGACCTTTATTAGCGACGTCGTCACCTTGACCGCCGTCCTGCTCATGCTTTTCTTTCTTGAGTGGAGGTTGGCCTCGATCATCTTGTTCCTGGTTCCGTTCTACGTAGTCAGCTACCTCTTTTTCCTGAAAAAGATCCGCGAGACCAGCAATGAGCAACGAAGGCTTTACGACGCCATGCTCGGTACGCTGGCTGAGAAGATCGCCGGAATCGCCGTCGTAAAGGCGTTCGTAAGAGAGGACCATGAAAAAGACGCCTTCATGGGAAAGGTCCGCGAAAAATTCACGGTGGACATGGAGCAAGTCCACCTGAATCGCCGGTTAGGTCTTGTTTCCGCAATTGTGAGCGCGCTTGGAACCGGCGCCGTATATTCCTACGGCGGCTTGCTGGTGCAGCACGGCGAGATGACGACCGGAAAGCTTGTTGCGATGACGTTCTACATCGGCTTCGTATTCAATCCCGCGGTTCGTGTCGCTGACTTCAACACGGCGATGCAGTGGGCCGTCTCCGCAATGGATCGAGTCTTCGAAACACTTGATACTCGCCCCGACATCGAGGACAAGCTCAATGCGCTCCCACTGCCTGACCTCTCTGGCGCGGTTCAGTTCGATAACGTGACTTTTGGCTACACCGATGGGCAGCCGATCATCAAAGACTTGAACTTGACAGTCAAGCCCGGCGAAGTCATCGCCCTTGTCGGCCATAGCGGGGCAGGGAAGAGCACATTGATGAACTTATTGATGCGCTTCTATGACCCGTCATCAGGCCATGTGCGCGTCGATGGCTACGACTTGCAGGATGTCCGCCTTGAAACGCTGAGACGTCAGGTAAGCATGGTCGCTCAAGAAAACGTGCTTTTTAGCGTCACCCTGATGGAGAATATTAAATACGGTAATCGCGATGCGACCGACGAACAAGCGATCGCCTCTGCCAAGGCTGCCGACTTGCACGAATTTGTCATGGGGCTGCCCGACGGCTACCTCACTATGATTGGCGAAGACGGCATAAAGTTGAGCGGTGGCCAAAAGCAGCGCCTGGCGCTTGCAAGGGCGCTGGTGACCGATCCCAAAATCCTCATCCTCGATGACGTCACCAGCGCGCTAGATGGCGAAACCGAGGCTCGTGTCCAAGACGCCCTAAATGAAGTGATGAAGGGCCGAACCACCTTCGTCATCGCCCATCGGCTTTCTTCCGTGGTTCATGCCGACCGAATCGTCATCCTGGAAGCCGGTCAAATCGAAGACATCGGAACCCATGAAGAGTTGTCGGTACGCCCAGGAATCTACAAAGACCTGTACGAAGAACAATTTCGGAGCGCGCTCCAACCTGCCGGCGCCTAACGTTCAGACTGGGACTTTTGGCGACTCGAATAAGCGACCTCAAGGGGTCGGAATTCTGCTCCTTGCAGGCAATTCCCAATAATTAGCTAATACAAGCTAAATATTTAGTAGACACGCATCCACGACATGGTAGATTCCCAGTTCAATCCCAGGATTTTCCCAGTCTTTTTCCATATCTGGCCCAAAGAATTCCCTAAATCGGCACTATAATTCCTTCACGTGAGGCGAAGAGCGACGGATCGCATGAAACCTCACAGTCTTGGGGCGGAATCCTTTGACAGATTCCCAGGGGCGACGGCGAGCACGGATGCTGCGGTCGCCCCTCTTTCTCCCCCAAGTTTTTGGGTTTGTAGAAATGGCAGCAGTGGGCGAGAAGCATCCGGACCTCGGACCGATCCTCGGAACAGATGAGGCGACGATCGATAGCAAGGGACGAATCCTTCTTAGCAAAAAAAAGAGGGACCGTCTTGGCGAGACGTTTGCGGTGGCGATCGGTGAGCGTGAATGCATATGTGCTTATCCCCTGGCCAAATGGCAGGAGCGGCTAGATCAGGTTAATCGATACGATCCGAATAATCAAGGCCGGCAGGAATACGAAAGATTGTTTTATGGTTCGGCAGACGACGATATCTCCTGCGATGCGCAAGGCAGAGTCGTCATCCCAGAAAAACTAAGAAAGGCAGGCAAGTTAAAAGAGAAGGTACTTCTAGTCGGATGTAATAACCGACTTGAGATCTGGGATGTGGATGAGTACGAGAAGTACCTGGCAAAGCAGAACAAGGAAGGCCAAGACAGAGCAGAGGCATTGGAAAGCGCATACAACAAGATGATGGGAGTATCGACATCTCAGTGACCTATGAAAGGCTTAGCACTGCATGGGAAGGGCGTCGATCGACCGTCAAACAGATTTCTGGGTTTGAGGAAAGGAGCAATGATAATGGGCAAGCAGCAAGGAGAACTAAAGCACGAACCCGTGATGCTGCCCGAAATCTTGGAGACCCTAAGGCTGAAACCGGGCGACACGGTAGTCGATGCCACTTTAGGCCTAGCCGGCCACTCTAAGGCATTTGCAAATACGATCAAGCCAAACGGCACGCTGCTCGGTATCGACTGGGACGCCGATATTTTGGAGGAGGCAAAGCGCCGCTTGGAAGATGCCACCGGCATCCAAAAGCACTTTGTTCACAGCGATTATAGGCAGATTGCCCGATGCATTCGGAGCCTCGGAATCGTCCCTAACGGCATACTCATGGATCTTGGCCTAAACAGCGCCCAGATAGATGACCCCAGTCGCGGGATCGCTTTTTCAACAGAAGGACCGCTAGACATGAGGATGGACAGGAGCAGGGGAGAGCCGGCTTCTGCGTTGCTTAATCGGCTTAGCCCTCACGAAATCGAGCAAATCCTATTTGAAAATGCGGACGAACGGTGGGCAAAAGCCATCGGAAAAAAGATCGTCGAAATTCGGAAAACCGCGCCTCTTCGAACAACCACCGATCTAGTCAACGCAGTTTTGGCTGCTGTGCCGGCAGGTGCCCGCGATAAGCGGATTCACCCTGCTACCAGAACATTTCAAGCCGTAAGGATTGCGGTAAACGAGGAGCTCGCAGGGATCGAAGAGACGTTAATCGACGCGGCAAACTGCCTGGCGGGCGGTGGCACCCTCGCCGTATTGTCATACCACTCTGGCGAAGATCGACAAGCCAAGCATGCTTTTAAAGAGCTGGCGATGACGGATGAATTTGAAGACCTATATAAGAAGCCGAGGCAGCCGGCTCCTAATGAAATTGCGAGGAATCCAAGAAGCAGGAGTGCAAAACTTCGTGCAATCAGGAGAGTCCTCACTTAATAAATTTGCAAGGAAGCGTCCGGGGTTATGGATGACCCATACGACGCAAGGAATCAAGGATGAGCGTTGTACTAGATAGACCCGAAGAAATCACAGAGTTGCGCCCTACAAGCGCACCCGTCGCCCTTAAGCCGCGCGTTCAACCGCAGCCGGAGTATCGCCCGACAACCGATATTCCCCTTCAAAGGCCGCTGCAAAGGCCAATTGACACCCCGGTGCAGACTCCGGCAAGAGTCAAAAGGCAAGCAAAGGTTGGTCTCGGTCAGACGATCGGGCTTAAGGCAATGATGTTTACTGCCGTGTTCAGCCTGACCTACGTCGGCAGCACACTGACGGGCCACTACTTGGTCGAGAAGAGCCGCAACCAAAGCATCGCTGCTTCAAGTCGCGCGACATCGGCCATTCAGGCCGAAAGAGAGGTGCAGCAGCGCCTCGATACGCTCACAAGCGCGAGTTCTATCGAAGATTGGGCATTGTCGCACGGTTTTCGACCTACAGATGGGCTTGGTCAGACGTCTAAGGTAGTTAACATTGTCCCAACAGACCGCTGATACGATATCGCTGAAATGGGCCGCCGGATTTATGGGCGGCCTATTCGCATTGACCGCCCTCAGCCAAGTTAAGCTCCAAACCTGGGAGCAGTCGCACACCATGAGGTTGGCGAGCGATTCAAAGCGTTTCGATTTCACATTTCATGATATTGCACGCAGAGGTTCGATCCTGGGATCGGACGAGAAGCCGCTAGCCGAGGACGAACAGTCTTACGCTCTTACAGTTAGGTTCAAAAAGGTCCCGCACAGCGATGCGTTTTTTGTCGAGTTGGCGGCGGCTACCGGCATCCCGGCTGCAGAGTTTTCCACTTTGGCTGCTTCGAACGACCAAAAGGCCAAATCTTGGTTGGAGCCGATGCCTGCCGATCGATATAAGGCGATCATGGACCTAAGGAAGCGCTGGCGTGCGGACGGCTTGTCCCTCGCAAAGACCGGCCAGAGAACCTACCCGCTTGGCGATGCCGCTGCCTGTTTTGTCGGGGTAATCAAGAACTACAAAGAAGGGGCTGTGCATACCGGGCTTGAAAAAAGCATGGAACCGTATCTCGCCAAAAAGGATGGCGTGAGGATTGGTTTGACCGATCGATTCGGTGCCTTTCTTCCCATGCGGATGGATCAGGGCAGCGTCCCACGCAAGGATGGCCAGGATGTGGTCCTAACGATCGATACCGATTTGCAGGCCCTGGCCGCACAGTCGATTAAGACTGCCGTGGAATCGAACAAGGCCGACAACGGAGTCGCCCTCGTCATGGATCCGAAAACCGGTGAAATACTTGCAATGGCCAACTGGCCGTCGTTTGACCCGAATGCATCGACCGCAACCCAGGGTGCGTTTGGATTCAATCCATCCTACATGGCGCAGCTTGAGCCTGGTTCGATGTTCAAGATCCTGACCTTGGCAAAAGGGCTGGATGATGGGACGGTCCATCTAAACGACTCGGTGTACTGTACCGGTGAGTGGCACCCGACTCCGACAACGACCATTCACTGCGACCTACATCACGGATCACGCGCCCACGGGCAAGTTAACGCAGTCGATGCTATTGCGCGGAGTTGCAACGTTTCGGCCGCAATCTGGGCTACTCACATCGGGCGAGACAATTTTCTCGACTTTATTCGGACCCTGGGCCTCACGCGCCCAAGCAAATTAAACATTCCCGGCGAAAGGGCTGGAAATCTGAACTACGCGGAGTACGCCAAAAAACTTCAGTTGGCGAACCTTGGATTTGGCCAGTCCATCTCGTGTACTCCGGTCGGTTTGCTGGGAGCATTTAGCATTATCGGCAATGACGGCATGAGGGTCGAGCCCCGCATCATTAAGCGAATTGGCTCAAAGGTGATTACGTCGGAAAAGGGCACTCAAGTCGTTAAACCGGAGACGGCTCACACCGTCATGCAATGTATGGAAGCCGTCATCCAGTCAGGTGAAGGAACGGGCGCCAAGCTGCGTATTCCCGGGTATCGAATGGCCGGAAAAACCGGTACCGCTCAAAAAGTCGGCAAAGGCCAACACGGATACGTTTCCAATTTCGTGGGTTTCGTCCCCGCGCCAGATCCGAAAGCGCTCATTCTTGTGATGGTTAATAATCCGAAGGGCATCAAATACTACGGCGCGGATGTCGCCGGCCCCGTATTCAGTCAAATTGCCAAGGCCGTGATTAGACACTTCAATATTCCGCCGACCGAGCCGATCTCGGCAAAGCCTTCCAGGAAACTCTCAGTGGAAAGC